>JGI24006J15134_10000161_pt1 | contig 51452 bp, 46 predicted proteins | sample LinPmetageLP53_FD_15134 | JGI IMG/M metagenome (IMG submission 15134)
CACTTTCAACAGAAGGATTAGGATTTAGTTTTGATTATAAAAGAATGACTGCTAAAAACTTTTTCTTTTCAAGAAAAGATGAAAACTGGGATGCTGAAAACGTTCTCAAAGTGTTTGCAGAAGAACACCCCGGAATCTTAGGACACTTAGATCGAATTGGTTTAAGTAGTGAAGAACTTTTAGAAACAAAAAACAAATGGGACTTTAGGTTTCAAATTAATGAAGCTCTAACAATGCAAAGAATTGGCACTACTTTAAGCAGAATCCAAAGAGAAGGAACATCAGCAGGAAACTCCGCTCGATTTGTAGGTTCTTTTGCTATTAATACATTTAAGTCTGTTGATATGGTAGGGGAATCAGCACTAGCTGTAGCAACTTGGGGTACATCAGCAGCTGCTAGTATAGGCTTAAGAGGTAGAAAATTATACCAAGCTTATAGGACTGCTGATAATTTTCAAGACCGACTTGAAGCTATTGTAGATTTTAATAAGACCATGAAACGATTCCAAGACAGGGCAGCATATGTTACTGGGTGGACACCAAGTAACCTTCCTCATACTATTGTATCAGGAGGATTTAAAAAAGCTTTTGGTTCTCAAATTACAGGGCAGACTTGGAAAGAAGTACTTATCCCAACCAGCAAAATGTGGTGGCAAAAAAGAGGATTAGACTTTGCTGTTGGTACTGTTGAGGGAGGATTGTACGGGGCACAGAACATGCTCTCAGAAAGAACATGGGATAACGGTAGGTTCTGGGAAGAGGTCATCAGTGAAGGCGTAGGACAGACTGTAGCCGGTCCTGCTTTTAGAACCGTGTTTGGTACAGGTCTAGCTATGCCTGTTGTTAAAATGCGTACAGGAGGATTAGCCACTGTCTATGATAAATTAGATATCTCTCCTGAAGTTCGAGTAATGATTAATGAAGTATTTGCACCAGCAGAAGAAGGGTTTAGTTTTATGACCCAAGACCAGCAGTCTGCTATTATGACTGGTAAGATTATGATGGCTCTTACTCATGAGAATTGGAACAGCATAACTGGAGGAACAAATGGTGTCCCTGCTACTCTTCAGGGAATGGTAACTCAAATTCAAAACCATTTGCCTGACGATAAGAAATTAAACATTCACCATATTATTGCAGCTACCCAAGAAAGACTTCCTGTTGATGAGGAAACTGGAGAGAAAGTAGTTCTTAATTCTAGAGAAGCAGCCATTGCTGTAACTCATGGTATTCTTACACAGCTAGATCAAAACGGAAGATCATTAACAGCTGATCAAGAAAATGCTATGTTTAGAAATGTTATTGCTGGTAACATGGTAGATACTCTTATTGCTGATACTGGTGGTGATCCAAACAAAGCTGAAGATAGATTGAAAGCTATTGAAGCAATAGGTGCTTTGGATGAAAAAGAAATGGATGAGATGATGGAAATTGGTGTGGCTGCTTTTAAGTCTGTTGCACAAAAATTAGGACTAGATACTACTTCTATGAAACTTAAACCAGAAGCTAGTATCCAAGTAGCTGGTCTTTCTCCAGATACAATAAGCAATCTTCAGCACTTAGCTAGAGAACTTAATATTGAAGTAGATATAGAAGAAGAAGCAGGGCTTCCTCCTCATCAGCTAGATGAAATAGCCAGACCACCAATGACTGTACAGCAAAAAGAAGCAGCAACAGAATTCTGGAGCGGGAGAGAAGATCAAGATTTAATAGATATCTATAATAATCCAGAAGCGGCTGAAGGTACGAAACTAGCTGTTGGGGCAGAACTTAAAAGAAGAGGTGTCAGTGACGCTTTATTAGATACAAACATAGAAAGATTAGAAACTATGGAAGAAGGAGAGCTAGGCTTCGATCCAGTAATTGGATCTAGTAAGTTACAAATAACCGGGCCTATTGAAGTGAATACCCCTGATGTACCTGTTAGCGGTAAGTCAGAGGCAGATTCTGTGGCAGCTACCGATGCTGTCGAATCAAATGAAACAGTAGACAGCATGACAGAACAAATGAAAGCACTGCCACCAGAGCTAGTGCAGTTCACACGAGATGCTATAGATAAAAATCTATGTTGATAAGGAGATTATATGTCTAAAGGTTGTGATCCTAATTGGTTAGCAAATCAAAAGAAAGCTATGGAAGAAGCAGGATTTGCTAAAAATGATATTAAAATCGCTCTTGATATAATGGCAAAAGGAACAATAGAACGAGGAGCATTTGCTAAAGCCGTTAGTTCTGTAGTGGAGGCCGAAACATTTAGCGAAGGTGAACAATCAGAATTAGACAACCTTAATTTTAAAATCTGGGCAAAGCTTGGTGATAATAAAAATAGAAAAAATATGGTTGAAGCTTTAGACAGTGATGATTACTCTAGGTTTAAGTTCTTGCAAATGAAAAAACAAGCAGCTGAAACAAAAACAAGAGGCATCACCATGAAACCAAGGAAAAAAACCTTGGGATATAAAGAAGCCCTTGAAGCACAGATTGCAAAGTATGAACAAACTAGGCCAAACAAAGCAAAGAGAATTAAAAAAGCAGTAGATGATATGGTCCGAACAGGACAAGTAAACAGTAATCTAAACAACTCTTTTAAAAAAGTAAATAATTTATTTCGTGATAAAGAAAAGCTAAAAGAACTTTGGTTATTTACCAACCAACAAATCAACCTTGCAAACCCTAAGTATAAATCTTATATTACTGACAAAAAAGAAATCATGGGCAGAAAAAGTCAGGTAAATAAAGAACTAAATGACTTATCAAAAAGAATTGACAAGCTTCAAGCTAAATTAGAATCTTTAATTGAAGGCGGCCAAAACTCTCCTAGTGCAACAAAAAAGATTAATGAGACATTAGCAAAGATTGCTGAGCTTAAAGACAAAGCAGACAAACTTAATATACAACTTCTAAAAGAAGATGGGTTGTTAGATAAAATCTGGGATGAATTAAAAAGATCAGAAGAAAAAAACCCAGCTACAAGAAACCTTGTTGATATTAGAAAAGCTATTGGTAAAGAAATTAAAAAAATTGATTATGAAATGACATCCGCTGGTTTTGTGCATGAAGGATTTATCCAACACATTCTTGATACCGATACTAGTGCTACCCTTAGAGGTATGACAGAGGATATGAAACTTGCTAAGGCTGATGCTGATGCAAGAGAAAAACTTTACAAGACATACTTTGAAGAAAAAGAAGAAGTAAGTACTATTACAATCCAGCAAACTCTTGGTCAAACTTTTGTAGAACAAAGAGCTGAAGGTAAAGACTTTCTTACAGAAGAAGAAGTAGACAAGATCTTTAAAGAGTGGAAGGGTATTAACTTTCAGTATGCAGGCACACAAGGTATTCTATTAGCTGACATTGAGTTTGCAACTTCTGAAACTCTGCAAGCTATGGCTGATGCGGCACAGGCAAACAGTGAAAGCAACATTGATCAAACAAACAATGACACTCTTATTATTCCTATCTTAACAATGCGAGAGGTTATTGAAAAATCTAATCCCGGTACAATCCCAGAAGAGAATAGAGGGATTACTCCACAAGAAACATACAACAAACTAGCACAGGTATTGAGAAAACTTGCTACGCTTAGGTCTATGCCGGGATATGGCAAACATATTTCTAGCGCACGTATCCAGAAAATCTTTGCGGATATTACTGGCATTGATGATGTTAACCCATTAATTTTATTTAGTGATGATATCGTTAGCATGGACAGACAAGCACCAGAGCTTGATGCTGATAACAGAGTATCATTGCTTAGAAAAAGTATGGAAATGCTAGGCTATACTCCTGAACAAATTGAAACAATGCCGGAGTTACAGAACTATTCTGAATGGCTACAAGATGATAAAGCAGTATCTATTGATATTGAAACTTCTTTGGAGGACGATAACAATACAATTCTTGTAGTATCTGTAGTTGGAACTAACGGTAAGAGAGTTAAGTACGAGCTAAACAAAGATGGAATTACTCAGGAATCTGCTGCCGAAATACTACAATTGTTAGAAGACTCTCAGAACGACGGGATTAAAGTTGTTACTTATAATGGCAACGGGTTTGACTTAGTTAAGCTTGGTAATGTAGCTAAGAATCCTAATCAGGCAGCTAGAATTGCTTTAAGAAGTATTGACTTAATGCAGAACTTTGCTCACATGGACGCACATCAAGGAAGTGCTGTTACCACCTTTGCACCTAAGCTAGATAACATTGCTAAAGCTATGGGCATGAAAGGGAAAACAGATAAGGGCGGAGGTCTTCTTACTTCTCTTTGGGCACTTAGAGCTTCTGATGAAAACTATACAGTTACAAAAGAAGATTTCCAAAAGAGAGGATTAGATAGAGCAGGCTATGATATGGAAGAAGTGCTTAAAGATATTAATGCTTTATCTTCTGTAGAAGCAAAGAAAAAAATTAAAGAGTACGCAGAACAAGACGCTGCTCTTAACCTTAATATCATTTATGGTCAACGACAGGAAAACGGATCTAGTGTTGCAGGGCTTCGGCAGTATGGAGACGAAGGCACTACTGAATTCCCTCAGCCTGTAACAAATGCATCTAATCAAAAAGTTAATTTTGATATTAAACCATATGCCCCTACTTGGAATATTACAGGATCTTCTACTAGTAGGTATGCTTTAAACAAAGGAATGGAAACATTTTTGTTAGTTCCTTCTGTAAACGAAACACTTGGAAACGCTACTGAGCAATTTGGTACTGATTGGGAAGCTAATCAAATGGTTGATATTGATGGAGCAACACAAACTCTTCTCAACCTAATGGCTAGAGCTAAACATGCTGACCCAGAGACTAGATTGTTTGCTACTGAGCTAGTCAAGATGGCACAAGAAGCTGCTACACCACAGCAAAAACTATTAGCTGAAGAGATTGAGCGACTTGAGCGACACCAAAATGCACTAACAGATATCGTAGCAGAAAACATTAAAACAGATCAAGAGAATAACAGACACTATCCTTTACGATTTGAAGCAGAAGGTCAGATTTCTTTTGCTAGTGACTCAGCTGAAGGAACAGAAACTGATTATAAACAACAGTACATTGATACAACTGTACTTGGTTTACTAGAATATCTTAAGTTTACTAATCAAAGTTTAGACTCAGCCGCTAAAAAAATAAACTTTAGAGATAGAAACAACGATGAACAACAAGCTGATTATGCTATTGCTATGATGGAACACGTTTACAATACATATACACCTAACGAAAATATTAATCTATTTGACTTAGGAAATGGTAAGGTAGACTATGCCCCCGCTTTTAGTGTTGGTATTGGTATTGGTCAATTGATTTTTAATCAAAGAGAAGGTTTTATTCCTCGACCACACGATGCACAGATGAGAGAAGAGGGATACAAGTTTGCTAAGACAGCAAAGAATGAACAAGAGAAGCACAATAGATCTATGTTCTTTAGAACCCCTTACCACCAAGATGTAAATCAAGCTTTGCCTAGATCTCTAGCAGAGGTTGATAGGGCGTTTAATGACTTTAGGCGCAGAGAAAGAATCAAGCATATCTTAGGGTATGATATTAAAAGTAATGAAGAAGCACTTGCTATTCTTAAGGGCTACACTAATCGAACAGAAAGTCCTGATGAAGTTTTATCAGAAGGCGGGACTCCTGTTCCTGAGCTAGTACCCAATACAAGCAATGCTATGCTTTTAAACAGAATGCCATCTTTAGAAGAACGTAGACGAATGGCATTAGAGTCCATGTTAGATATGCCTTCTATTCTTATGGCATGGAACCATGACGCATCGACACACGGCTTAGGACAAAGAGTATATTTAGATCCCCAAAAAACACCAACGTTCTTTGAACGAGCAGAAGAATCAGCAGGCGGCCCTACTGGCTCCACGCTTCTTTCTGGTATGGGACCACAGCTTGCTCATAGTATGTTGTATCCTGTCATTACTACAGATCTTATTAGAGAATCATTAGACAGAGGTATTGCTGCTGCTAAAGAATTTGGAGATGNTGTATGGGATGTAGGTAATTACTTTGACTTTAAGTTTAATGGTGTACACCACATGGCAGCTTTGCTTCTACAGTATTCTGATGGAGCAGAGAGATTAAATACATTACTAGAAGAAAATGGCGTTGTAGTATATGAGCCAAAGGATATCTATAATGAAACACAAAAAAATCTTTTAGCTGCTATTGATAGAAGAATTGCTCTTGAGCCTTCTGAAACATTAAAGTCACAACTAGAAGAAATTAAAACATTCTTAAATACAGATAGTGAAGCAAGAGATGCTATGAAACTTGCTGTTATTCCTCGTCTGTATTCATCAGGTTTACCCGGCGTATTAGAGGGAATGAGAACATGGCAAAACGAAACAAATTCTGATGTTAATGTTGAAGTATTAGCAGAGATGATGTTTCATATTGATACAGTATTTAAGATGTCAGCTCTTGATAAGTCGATGGGTGGATTAGGAGAAGATGCAAGGGCTTCTATTTCTGAAGGCTTAGAGAGTGCTTTGAATCAGGTCTATGGTGGCGGTGGGCGTTACCACACCACTATGCAGACCTACATGAAAAATAATTTTAGGACTGGAAAGAATGCATTTGGTTTAGAAGATCTTCGCTTTGCTATTAATGAGCGTATTGATTACATGACTGATGAGCTTACACCTAAAAAAGCTGATGATGGTTTAAGTTACAGTGAAAGAAAAATTAAAACAAGACAAACCATTAGAGATGAATTCCAAGGAAGAATTGATAAAGCCCAAAAAGAAATTGATAAGATGGGCGGAACAATTAGTAACCCTGAGGATATGAGAAAAATCCATATCATCCTATCTGGCGATGAGTTTGGTTACAAGAATCAATCAACCCTTGCTTCTCTTAATGTTGCTAATAGAACTCCATTCTCTATGGATCCTAATAGACCTGTTAATGCTGATGGTATGGAACAGACTCTTCGTGAAGCACATATGGGAATCACAGGACGTTACATTGATCGAGAAGACATGCTTGGCTTTGAAGACTATTCATTATACTTTACCCATGCACTTGATGACTCAGGACAAAGAATGTATGCAGCTCGTAACTGGGCCATCCAACCTCAGAACTCATCTCTATCGCAAATTGCTAGAACAGGTACTGAGAAAGATGACAACCCCTATGGATTATGGGAACTTAAATATAACAATCTAAGTAACGCTGAAAACCCAGAGCTTGAAGTTAACAAACTTATGGCGCGTCAAATTGCTATTGAATCTTCTTCCAGCTATGCTCCAACAAACATGGATTATGATATGGCTTCAGTAGAAACCGAATCTAATTTTTGGAACGCTGTTCAGAAGAGGTCTGAACTAGAAGATGATTTCTATGTGCAGAATCTTTCTGATGAGGTTAATAATCTTTTAAGACTAGAGCCAGCGGAAAGAAGCGAAGCTACTAAAAAACTAATCAAACTAAGAAAATCAAATGCTACGCTACTAAAAGATAGCGTTCGTTGGTTGCTTGATCCCACACGATCTAAAGCATCAGACTCAGAGTCTAGATATATCCCCTCTGCAAATGCTACCATTAAAGGCTTAGGTGCATTTAGGCCCGACCTTGCTAACATCCCTTGGTCTGAAAAAGGAATCATGTCTCTTGCTATTGCCCAAAGAAACAGGCAAATGGAAATTGCTAACGGCGGTAGAATTACTAAAGATGCTTTAGCTGATAACCCCACAAAAGCAGAAGACATTATTCCTAAAGACTCACGAGGATGGGCTAACCCTTACAAGGGATCAGATGCTGCATATGTTCCTGAATCTCCTGTTGACTTTATTAAGCAAAGTCTTGTTGGAAGTGACAGCAGTAAACGAATTGCTAAAAGAGCTGAAGCTCTTAAACCTGTTCTTCAAAGATTTGCAGTTGACAAAGGACTTGATCACTTGCTTGAAGACGGAAAAGAAAACTGGTCTCAGCTTTATGTCCATTGGTTGGTTCATAGAAAAACAGTACAACCCTACTTAAAGAAGCTAAGAAAACTAGATACATCTGATAGATTAAATGGAGCAAAAGATACTGGCTTAGCAATTCAATCAAGATTTGATATGCTATCTGATCTTACTAAATTATATCAATTCCACAATGATGTGTCCGAAGGTAAACAAAGTCTTGTAGAGTTTGGGCAAATGATAGGGTTTACTGCTAGTGAGTTATCAAAGGATGGGGAGGCTGTTCGATACGTAGACTTCCTTAGGATGATGGCACAACGGGGCGTAGACTCTCTTGCTCCTCTTGTTGTTGGACAAAACAATGATGGGTCTATTAACCTAGTTCAAGAGAGTAATCTTATTTACTCAGGACAAACTAATGAAAGAATTGAAACTAGAATTGGAACATTGACAGTACAGAACGGCGACTCCTTTGAAGTCCTGTACACTTTGTTATATAACTCTAGAGGTATGCAGTTAGCTACAAAGTACTTTAAAGATAAAGTTAAGAATGGTGAAATGACTGTAGATGAAATGAACGCATTAGAAAAAGATCCTAATGGTAACGTTCTTATTTCTTCTATTCCTCTAGACGACCAAACAAAAATGCTAGATGTTATTCTTGCTGATGAAAAACTAATGCGCTTTGCAATTAAAAACATGGGTCTTTATATTACTCTTGATTCCTATCAAGGTAATGCAAGACTAGGCTTTGATCAAAACAGAGATACTAAAGTTCAAACAGATTATAATGCTAAAGATCGTCCTAATATGGGTAGGGGATCAAAGCCTGAGATGATGTCTACACACGGAGGCCGAAGATATCTTAACTCTACTATGATTCAGCAGATGTTTAATTCATTAAGGAACGATGTACTCTGGCAAAGAGCGCACCTTGCTTCTGCTACAAACTCAGAATTTGGTGTACAAGAATCCTCAAGTATGCGTATTCAAGACGCAGCTTCTAGAAAATTCTATGAGGCACAAAGAGATGGCTATGCAGAAGAAATGGATGTACTTGCCTACCTACATGACGAGTCTTCAGTTAGACCAGTTAGAACTAATAACCCTAAACTATCTGATGAATACGGCTTCCCTCTTGATGTTTATGATGCTCAGTACTATCTTACCAATGTAGATCCAGTAACAAAAGCTACAGCACACGAAGAAGCTTATAATGGTTTTATTCGATCTGCTAGAGAAAATGCTAAGGTGCTTGGACTAAAGGCCGAAGAAGATGTCTTATCTAAGATGCTAGACAGAAACAGGCAAGAAGACTTTAGGCTTAATGTAGCTGTTATTATTGTAGCTGAGACTGCACATGGAAGAGCAGATGCTATCACTAAACTACAAGCCCACTTGCCTGGATCAACATCTAGGACCGAAGTAGAAAAAATCTTTAATAGTATTCATGCACCTATTGGTGAAGAAAATATCTCAAGGATTGAAGCGTACAGAATTGCATCTACTAGAACTAGAGAACGAAATAAGTTTATTGGCCTAGCACGACGATATGTAGAAGTTAATGGTGCTGTTGAAAATGTTCTTAATGATCCTAATGCATTAGCATATCTTGGAGTAGATACATCAAATAAAGAACAGGTTATCATGGCACGGTCTGCTCTTCGTAATGCTAATGAAAGTATTAAAGAAGTAGACGTACAGGATAACATGTGGGGTGGAACAGGATCTGACATTGACTTTGCTGGTATCCTTGGAACATACGGATTCATTCAAAAGTATGGAGACAAGGGTACAGAAATCTCTGGTCAAATTGATGCTCTTGTTCAAAACGGAACTATATCTGAACCAACAGCAAACTTATATCGTGGACTAATGGCAACTATCATGTCACACGATAATAACTTCTTTGATAATGTTAGCCTATCAACATCGGATAATATTAGAAAAGCTTCTGAAGTTACAAAACTTGGTGAAAAATATTCTATTAAAATTAATCCTAGTGTGTTTGGTGCTATTGATTCACCAGAGGCGTTCCGTGTATTTGCGCACGAGATCGTCCATATTGCCCAGCTTAAGTACATGTCTATTGATAGCCCTGCTTGGAATGCTATTCAACAAAGTCTCTCGTCTGCTGACGGCAAAGCAGCTCTAAAGGATATTATGCTTTCAATGGGAGCTAAGGATTCTGAAACCTTTGATGCAGATTTTGCATACTACTCTAGCAATCCTTATGAATTCATGGCTGAGTTTGGTTCATACTTCTTAATGGCTAAAGTTCTTAACAACAAGAGCGTAATGTCAGATCTAAATACTGTAAGAACAAAACACGAAACAGCAGATAAGATGATGTCGTGGTGGGAAAGAGCCTTTAGTTCTATTAAAAACTTTGGCAATAGGCTTCTAACTAAGATGAGTCTTGTTAAGCAAACTCACCCAGAGACCTACAACTTAATGGAAAAGTCTGTTGATACACTCTTTAACTTTGACATGAGAGCTGATGTTACTGGCAGACCCGTGGTTCATAATCCTAATATGCGACTTGGTGTAGCACTAACAGCTGACATCTCACCCGGAGTTGATCTTACTACAACAGCTTCTATTCAAGTTGTTTCTGCTCTTGCTAGTGAGAAAAAAGCTTTGATGATGGAAGCACAAGCAGGGAATGTACTTACTCCAGAAAAAACTCTTAGGTTGGAAGAGCTTGAAATGGAACTTTCTGAATATCAAGAAGTAGATCATTTAGGTTTATCTCATGAAGAATTTTCTCTTCTTATTTCTGGTATGACAGAAGAAGATGGTAGCTTAAGAGAACCCTACTCTAGGCAAGAAGAAGTTGCAAAGGTATCTCTTGTTCTTAGAAGAGTCGGTAAACAGCGAGGCACCAGAGTGGACAGCCCCGGTACTGTTGCTGGTATGATTAGAAGAATCTTTGGTAATGATAATCTTATGATTGATAAGATCCAACGAATGATGTACACCAACAGTAACCAGAGTGACAAGACATGGAACAGTCATGTTGCTATTCTTGCGAGTCTATCATATCTCCTCGACACCACCAAGGCTACTACAGAAAATGTATTTGTCATGAGCGGTGAAGGTATTCTTCATAATAAAAACTACACCGAACAAATGACCAGAGCTGTTACCCAAGCAGTTGGTTCTATTAGGGGTAATTTTAAGAATGCAAAGGAAATTGAAGTGGCTGCATTTAACATCTTGCTTAACAAGAGTCAAGGTGTTATATCTGAGAAGCCAGAACAAATGGATAATGATGAGTGGAATGCAGCTAAATCGTTATCTGATACATACTTAGAGAGTCATACACAGTTTATAAGAATGGCAAAAGAAGCAGGGATTAGGTCTGAAAGATTGACCGATGATCCCTCTGGCCTAGTATTTAGATTAAACAAAGAATGGTTACAAGATAAAAACAACCTAGAAAGAGAATCTGAGTTTAGATCAGCCCTTGTAACTCTTCAGTCTGAGAAGCTTAATAATTCTTTGAATGATGATGGAATGGGCACTGTTGATCCTATTCTTTTGTATATGTCTGATGTAGTTCCTGAGGTTGGTAACACTAGTGATTTTGTTGCAGCACTAGAAGAAACCAATAGTCCAAGACGATTAATGCTTAAAGCTATTGCACCTCAAGCTAGACAAATCTTTTTATCTGAAGACTCTACCCGTAATCAAACATCATGGGATCTAATTGAATCTGACCCCGGCCAAGCAGGGGTACGGGCTTCTTACTACGAAAAAGCAGTACTAGGTATTATTAAGAAAACAAGCAATCAGAAGTTAGACTACAACACTATGTTGTCAGGTCTTCAACCGCAAGAAAAACAAATTATTATGGAATACTTGCGAGGACAAACCACTAGAGAAAGCGCTACTGCTAGTAGGCGATATGAACAAATTACAAACAGTAGAGACAAACGCTTGTCTTCTTTGCTTAGGCTTAAAGATATTCGATCTAACCTACAACGCAACCGAAACATGCTTATGTCGCCTGCTCACATTAAGGCAGATTACTTCTTAGCACAAGTTGGTAACTCTACCTTTGCACCTTATCTAGAAAAAACTAATGACATTCAAATCAAAGACATCTTTCTTAACGACCGACCTGAGTTTGATATTCTTAAGCAAGGATTTGCTACTGACTTCAAGCACCTAATTAAAGGTACGCAAATTGGTTTAGGTGGATCTGCATATGTTAGAAAAACTATTGCTGATATCACAGGCGTTAAGAACGTAACCTTCCATCAACTCATTGATACACTACAAGGACTACTAGACGATCCTGTATATGGTAGATCTATGAACGGGGAAGATCTAATTGGTCCTAATAATACCAGAGATCAAAGAGATGTCTTAGAAAAAGGATTTAAGATTCTTAAAAGAGTCCACGATGTAGGTATGCATGTGGGTGAAAGGTTTGAAACTTCTGGTCGTAGTCCATTTGATTGGGTTGCACAGTATGGTCCAGACATTCTTACATTAACATGGGGTCCAAACCTTAACTCAGCTAATATGATCTTTGAAGGAACGATTGGTGGCCTTACAACTGCTATGTACGGAGGCAATCCTCTTAGTTTATTTGCTAATATCCTAGGCAATTCTGCAAAAATGATGTGGAATATGAAGGGTGGCATGAACCGAATGTCTTATGAAGGCAGCTTAAGAGCCTTTGGTGATGCAGTCTTTGATACTGACAGTTCAATTAGAGATCTTCTTGACAACAGAGTTGCCGATCAGATGGATGACATGAACCAACAGAGCAAAAAAGCTCAATGGCTCCAAGGTATTAGAAACTATCAGAACATTACTGCCCTAGCTATTAGAATATCGCTAATGAAAGAAGGATCTAAGCTTTTACTTAAAAATGCTAGCTACTTAAAGCCTATGGCTGAATGGTTAGCTAACGTTGATCGAAGTGAAGTGTCCGCAGACATGCGTCAATACGACAAAATGCTAAAAGAAGCTGGTCCCGGTGGCTTTAGAAACGTACTTGGCTTTGGTTTGCGGCCTGAAGTTGCCAAACTAATGCAAGAATCTGATTTATTAAACCTTAAAAACATTAATATGCTTCAATGGGTTATGAGTCAAGAAGATAGTCTCATGAAGAGCGGAACAATTGATTTAGTTGCACTTAAATCTAAGATCGCCCAAGACCCTAACGGCATTGTAGAGTTTAATGGGCAGCAATTTAAGATGACTGACCTATATACTCTTGGTTCTAAGCTTGAGCAGTTTCATAACAAGTATGCTGAGCTTGCAATTACTAAATCAGACGCACTAGATAGGGATGTTGACAAGGGTACAGCATGGTATCTCCAAGCATTGTACCGATCTTTCCCACATCTTTACACTATGCAGCATGTTATGAGAGCTGGTGCTACGCAGGGGTACGGTCCTTACTTTGTAAAGATGGCTTCTGCCGCAGCTATGGACTTATTATACAACTTCTTCCTTATGAGCCTATGGGGAGGCTTTAGTGATGAGGATATTGAACGCTGGTCTAATGGAGATTGGGAAGGACAGGATGCTGTCATGCTTGTTAATACTATTGGACGAAACCCAATCTTTGGTATTAGAGGAACTATGGCTATTGAAGCAGTAACAAGCCTCCTATACGGTATGGTGGGCGACAAGGGAACACAGGGAACTCTTAAAATGCTACAATATGCTGTTCTACCATTAGCTGCTGGTATTAAAATGGGCAGAGATTTAGCCGATACTGTTAATCATGGTGTTAGTGCAATGACTGAATCCGACATAAAGAAGCAGCAGTACGATCAAGAGATGGCAGCTAGAAGCGCAATGATGTTTGCTAGGCGGTTCTTTCCTATTCTTAATGACAGTATCTTCACAGCTGTTATTAACCAAGCATATCCTGAACCCACAAGACCTAGTACTAAGCGTAGGAGAGGCGGAGGAAACCCAATAAGTGCTTATGCTTATAACTATTATCAAGATCAACAGGAAGGCAACACCGCTGAAGAAGTATATCGTGGTGTTATCCAAGATCTTAATAAAGAAATTCCACATATGATGGCAGAAAGAAACAAAAGAGTAGAAGAATTAGAAGCGTTTACCCCGGACTATCTTCCGGATTTGCCTTCTGAGCCACAGGAATCCGCCCCTAAGCCCTCTGCTCCTGAGACACCTTCTGCCCCTACTACTCCACAGCCTGCCGTTAGAAACGATTCTATGGCCTCTGACAGGGCTACTACACCTATCACTCCACCGGAAGGACTACAGTAATGAAACTTATGGTACTTTGTTTATTGTTATTAGTTAGCGGCTCAGATAACTCTGAGATGGATTATGAAATCTATGTAGATGGACCCCGAACAGTTTATGATGGTGTTGCTAAACTCAAGTGGGACACAAACGTAACTGCTTGCGTTACCTATACTTTTGACCTCGTACCGGGACGTTTGGCGGGTTCTCCTATTTCTTCGCAACCGGGTGAGCCAATGCTTCCCTATGATGAGGTTATAATCTCTAATGATGAGATCTACATTAGCTGGGAGCGGAACCGTACTGACCTATGGCCTACCCCTACGGAATGCCACAGGAGATTTAAATTCTTTGTTATTAAAACACAATTTAATGCTGATGACCTTAGTGAACTATTGAGTGAATGGGGTCCGCCCTATGTGGTTGATGTCCCATGGCCCGGAAAAGACTATACTTATTTATCACCTTGGGATCTTAATTTAGATACCGTAGTAGATGGTAAGGATTTATCAATTCTTTTAGCAGGATGGAAAAGCGACTAAGGGGTCAAAAATCTAGACAGGGGGTATATAGCTTTGTAGTTATATTTCTCCCCCTCTACCCCCTTTACAAAAGGTTTTTTTTATGAGCTTAATTGCTAAGATTGCAGGCTTATCTCTCTTCCTTATCTCTATTGCACTCATGTTCTACATGGGTACAGAAGATGCTAAGGAAGCTCTTGACTACCGTCGAGAGTTCGCGCCTTCATCAACAGCCTTGATTGAATCAGGCTGGGTCAGCATCATTGGTGCATTCACAGGTATGTGTGTGTACTTGCTGGCACGAATGAAGGACTTCAAGTAATGCCGAAATCCCCAGCAATGGGGATCCACAAGGTATGGTCACCTTGTGCTGATGAGGCAGACCCTCAATCCTGTTAAGGAATAGTAACAATGGTTAATAGTAACAACAACGATCCCCTTCTTATAGCACTTGCTAAAGCAACTGAGAAGGTGAAGGTCAAGTACATGACCCTTTCTCCTATCGTTGGGCCTGAGCATGACAGCCGTCATGAAGTCAGGCACAGCTTGGGTAAGATCTTTGCCTACGGATTCAGTGGCCTCAAGCAGGTTTACTGGTGTGAGTGGCTTGATATCGCTCACGAGGATGCGTTCAAAGGAACTGTGAACAAGCACGACTTTGGACACCTCACCTACACCGTAGACAAGGAAAGCTTTAGGCAGGGATCAGCAATGGTTGTTCTAGATGAGATCCATGAGCATGAGATCTTGATCCCCGAGGATCACATGACTAAGCTCTTCATGGATACCCCCGTCTAGTCAAGCCGAAACCACCGTCGTGAGACAGGTGGTCTACGGGATTGTCTTCCCGTACTGATGAGGCAGACATAACATACTCCACACACGGAAGTTCATGGATGATGGAGTATACAACAGATCTAGCAGGATGCTACCTATGCCGTAGGCTATCGGGTCGTATGCATAGTAATCGGCAAGTGTAGACATTCGTAGGCGTAGGTATTGGTCCGCGCTATCTACGCCACCACATGTAGCGGACAACCTAGGAGAATTGTAATATGCAATTCGATATAATGCGTGGGCTTATCAAGCCCGTGGAAACGGTGCAGAATTTTCTGTCCCGTCTCACCGAAAGAACTGGCATGTTCGGGTCATTGGATGGTAATGATTCCATCCACATGGCTCAGGCTCAGTTGCAAGAGTGGCTCAACGAGGGACACGTATCCCTCAAGAGCGTTTCACAGAACAAGAACACTACCACATATGTAGTGTTGAATGAAGTGGAACATCACGGTGGGAAGTCAGGACCACGACTCGTTCGTGATACTGATGCTGTAAAGAGATGCACGGTTCCGGTCGGTCAACACGGACACTTCGAGGTGAGCGAACCTGCTGCGGCAGCGATCAATCATCTTCGGAATGTTCAGTTCCGTCCAAGCCAATTCATCCTTGACTGTGCAAATGTGGCAATCCAAAAGGGTTACCTCAATGCATCAGCAAATCCCACTGAGTGCTTGGCTGTTAAAGAGTTCGACAACTACGGAGTTGGCGACTACTACCAGCCATACTTCTGCGACTCTGCATGGAGACTATACGCATGGACACTTGGTGTTGCTTCCCATCAGGGTGGTGACTTCCATCGTGCTGTGTGTTGGTTTTCTCAATCCTTCGACTGCACTCCTGAAGACATTGACTTCATGGAGCTGCGAGTGAAGGAAGAGTATGGTGTTGGTTATTATAACTATAACCTCATCATCCATGCTGGCACAAATGGCACTCTCATCGACTCCCCCGAGAAGTACGGGATCAAGGACAAGAAGAAGTGGCGTGCCTTAGCAGCTGCTTATGCTCTCCACGAGGCTATCACAACTGGCAAGACTAGTTACATCCTTCAGCTGGACCACACTTGTAGTGGCTTTCAGTTCTGGGGTATGCTTACTGGTTGCACCAATGCTCTGACTCTCACTAACGTGATGCCAGAGCGTGATGGTTCGGTGAACGATCTCTACACAGCAGTCTATGATGTTGCTGCTAGACTTGGCGTTCATCCTCTCGTGCGTCCGCATGAGGATCATTTCTACAACAGGCCAACCGGCAAAGAGCTGACTGTCCCCATTGGTTATGGGGCATCAGCAAATACTGCTGCCGGATCTCTGCTTCTTGCTAAAGGCAAGACAGATATGGTTAAGTACCTTGATGGTGCTGGCCGGTACGTTGCTGGTTCTCTCGAAGCATGTGACGCATCACTGTTCAACAAGCGTAACTTTGCCATCTGGCAGGGCATGGGCTTCAAGAACGCAGTGGACGCAAGTCAGGATCTCAGCACGAAGTACACTGAGTCCATCTTCACCTTGTCGAAGCCGTTGCAGATTGGTATGCAGGTTGTTAAAGAGTCCGTTAAGCGGGCTAACAAGCTGGATCATGGCAATGGCATCTTCGAGTTCACTAACGTGATGGGTTGCAAGTACCGTTGTGCAAAGGTTGTACCTGACTTCTCTGCTCTTGAGGAAGAAGGACGGCCACGAATGGTGACCACTAAGAGGTTCACACTGCCCAACGGTAAGCGGTCAGGTGGTTGGAAGATGATGCCAAACATCATCGAACGATCCGAAGCTGCTGCACCTCCCCGTGTTATCCACACCATCGACAGTGGCTGCATCATGTATGTGGCTCTCTGCTTGGCAAAGGATGGCATTCCATATGCTCCCATTCATGACTCTCATGGCATTCCCGCACCCATGTGGCGAAAGCTGATGGGACATGTCGGAGAGTACTTCTTCGAGAAGATGGATGTAAATGTGCTGCTTGACTACAAGAAGCAGTACAACATTCAGGGACACGGTGACCTGTTTCCTTATGATCAGTCCAAAGGTGGCGACTCCAGCCGTCTCTGTGGCATGACACTCTGATATCGTTTTTCTTTTTCACTACACTTTTTAGGAATAGTAATAATGACTAATAGAAATGTTTCGCGTCGGTTCTTCATTCTCTCCAAGGATGAGGTGCTGATCCCATTCTTCACAGAAAACAACCAGATCTACCACGAGTGTGTTCTGGACTTTCCTGAAGAACTTCAGCATGATGCTCGTGTTCACCCGATCACCTCGTTCAAGAACATGGCAGACAAGGTAGGCTGGCGTGTGTTGTCCAATAGCTGGACTGCAAGCAAGGGCATCAGGTTTCAGAAAACTCCTGATGGGTGGCTTGTTAAGTGTGTTGCTAAGCACACGACTGGCAGACAGCTGACGGTCAAGTTCGAGGCCAAGACTCAGCGAAAGAGTGAGGCTATCAACATCTTCTACGATCACTGGAACAACAGGATTGGAAGAGAGTTGCAGGACTTTGGCATCCACACCCACCTCTATCACGAAGTTCCGGGTGAAGGAAGGTATCCTGAGGTCTTGGATCTTGGTTGATAATAAATAAATAGGAATATAATAAGAATTAATCCCCTAGGTTTTACGTGTACAACGTATGCGTAAGCGTAGGTTCTCGTAGGTGTAGACACCTATAGGCTTATATAAGCTCCCCTAGGAATGTACGTCGGTAGGATTGTAGGGTAGGAGCGTAGAATATAGGCGGTAGGGTCGTAAAACCTAGGTGTTACTGTAGTTATGTACTTATAAAGTAGGGTAGACCGGGGATAGCCCCCGTGTCTGCGGGCATCTGCTTTTTTCCTAACGACCCCTTCGAGGGCCACCTTTGTGGTAGGCCAAAGGTGTCCTTTTGCGATGGCACGAGAGTCGCGGAACGGGCAGGACTGGACCACTATTAGGGGTCAACCTGTAGCCCGTACACCCGACGTGCTAGCCTCCATTCCTGAGAGGGGGTGGTAGGTGATTCAGCTACTTCTCGTTAGTGGGTAGCATCCATTGTGGATACTTATACTAACAACACACCAGATATCAGGACTAAGACTCTATGAGTACTTACGATGAGATTCTGGCTAAGATCAAGGCATCAACAACGATGAAGTCTGCGGACGAATCGTTGCTTGAGAAGTACCGCTCGTATGATGATCACATCATCGAGAATCTTCTCAAGATGGCTGAAGCTGATCCTCCTCAATTGCGTAACGCGCACAAGATGAAGACAGCCTTTCAGGTTGCTGAGGAACGTGGTCTCCGCAAGGCCGGTTCCAAAGATCTTGCCAAGACAAGTAGCTGACAGACTCAGCTCCCTGTGAGAGGACAGGGTAACATGCCCCTCATCAGTTATAGGTCTGATACAAAACCTATGTGCTTTACTTCTAGGAAACTAGAGGTAGAGTATTCAAGTCTAAGCCTAGATCAGGCTAGACTGTGGTCGCGTAATAAGCCTTTACCATAGGGCTAGCGCACAGCTACCAAGACGGAGACCCGTCTGAAAGAGTCCAATCGGATGATTCAGCCTTAGTCAGGCTCGTGTAGGTGGTACAAAGTAGGACAACTATCATTTGATATGGTTCTGAAACGTTGTTGGTAATCAAATAATCCAGCTCACACATTGAACTTTCGCTCTCCATTTATGAGAGCAGCAGGGATGCGACTGCTGAATCAACGCATATAACAACTGTCGAAGAAAGGGCATCCTGACACTACTTAACATTTAACTATTGATTCAATAGCCTAACATGAGAAGTACCTACGTAACTTTTCAGGGTGCCCTTATCTTTATACTTCCGAATAACCTTGTATCTTGAAAGAGTCCCTTATGTCAGACATAGGTGATAAAATATATGATATAATAGTAAAGTTTATGCCCGGTGCTTACTGGTTGGCTAGAGTCACGCCAGACTATAGCATTGAAGATCGCATAACTGCACTATGGCTATGGGCTATGGAGAACTATCATAAATATGACCCAGCTAAGGGTACGCTTGAGCAATGGCTTAAGGGTATGTCTAGACGTGTCATAGATGCTTATAGAAAAGACCAAAATTCTCGGTATTATTATGTTGGTCAATACCCTGAATTAACTAATGAACGTGGCGAGACTATAGACTACGCCTCAAATGTTATTGCTGACTATAGAGAAAAACCTATTGACTATGACGTAGATAGGTATGATCTTGTCTGTAAAGCACTTGACTTACTGTCAGATGATACTAAATGTATACTAACAGAAATAGCTAAGAAAACTCCTAAACGAAACCTAAATAAAAAGATCGAAGAAGGACTAGCAGATTCCCTAGGTATATCTAAAGTATCTATGCAATCTCGTAGAACTTTAGCTAAGAATACTATTAGAACTTTTGTCACTGATTTAGAACACAACATAGAGGATTATGAAAATGGGAATGGATATTTCAGCAGTTAATCCCACTGATGCAGACAACGATTACTTTCGTGCTAATTGTTGGTCTTGGCGACCTATTCATATGTTTATGAGTGAGTCATGTGCCGATGTGTATGGTGAGGATATTGACAATTCAATGCACTTTAATGATGGGGCCGGGATTCCCGGTGATCTCGTCGAAGAATGTGCTGACAAGATGCAGGCCATGCTTGATAATATTGAGAAAGAAGTACCTCAATACATTAGTACATACACCTATGAGGATGGTGAAACTCTCAAAGTGTTGAAGCCTGTCGAAGATCCTAAGTGGAAAGACGCATACATGGTCCCTCTTAATAGGCTACAAAGCTGGGTACATTTTGTTAGAAACTCAGGAGGATTTAAAGTATGGTAAATCTTGACAAGTAAATAGGAGTATGGTATAATGCCTGAAGATAAAGAAAATATAACAAAGCTTGATGATGATACACTCACCAATGCTCGCGTCATTTTTACAACTGTCTATGAAACAATAAAAAATATGGATTTTATTCCAGATGCAAAAGACAAACAAGGATATCTCTCAGAAATCCAACAAGAGATTGATAGAATTGACGTTGAACTTATGTCCAGAGGACTATGAAGAGGTGTATGCAGATGAACCAAACGAGTACGAACGGGACTCTTACTATTCAAATGTTCAAATTCCTAGAGGATTTGTACGCAAAACAAAAAATTAAAGATTACACGTATGATGGTTGGATTCAAATCCAGACTGACTGGGTTCCAATTGAATTTGGTATGAAGAAACTTGGAGATAATTTCTACAATGAGTATCTTGAACACCGTAGGCAAAGAAGTAAATAACAACACCCTAGAAGACACGGGTCTTAACTGGACTGTTGAAAAAACTGAATGCCTTACAGGACAGGTAACTGGTGGCACTGCCACTACTTTTGATAAGGTAGCTACAGTTCGTACTGACACCCATGAAGTATTGGGTATTGTTGGTAAGGATTATCAGGTTGTACAAAATCAAGAGCTTGCGTATATGGCTGAGCGTATCAGCGGTAGTGCAGGACTTAAGATTGATACAGCAGGTGAGCTACGTAATGGAGCTAGGGTATGGCTCAGCATCAAGGCACCTTCGTTTAACGTAGGTACTAAGGATGATGAGATTAAACCTTATCTTCTGTTGACTAATGGACACGATGGTTTGTTCTCGCTTAGCGGGACACCTACCTCTGTCCGAACATGGTGTGAGAACACGCTTAACATGGCCCTTAGATCTGGCCGTAGAGAGAACATGTGTATCAGTATCCGGCACAAGGGAGACATGAACGAAAAGATGGAAGGTCTTATGGACACTCTATCTCAGTTCTATGCTCGCTCAGATAACTTCCAGAAGCAGGCAAGTTATATGGCTGGTACTAAGATCAATGACTCTCAACAGTTGAATGATTACTTTAGAGCAATCTATAATGAAACCATTCAGAAGTTGCCCGATACTGTCCAAGACAGCAAAGATCAAAGGACTATGAATAAGTTTCACTCCACTATGATGAAGTGGTACGATGTGTATGACACAGAGTCCGCTCACCTTGGTAGTAACATGTGGGTTGCATTCAATGCAGTCACTAACTATCTTGATCATAGCACTAGCTTTAGAGGCAAGAAGAAGGATGAGAATAGATTCTACTCCAACTTCTATGGTGCTAACGCTATTAGGAAGCAGAAGATTCTCGAATCTACTCTTGCAATGGCATAATTAAAATGGGACACTTACAGTTTACTGTGGGTGTCCCATTTTTTTTCTTGGAGTATACATGGAACAACTACCCATAAAACTACTCGCGTACTCGTGGCATGGTGACAAGCTAGCCAAGTACCTGAAGTGGCATAAATTTTTTGTTGAAAATATTTTAAGGATTGAACTAGATATAACACACCTTGGGTTGCAAGTAGGTGACGCAGTGTATCATTCATTCTCTGGCTCTGCTCCTGACAATAGGAAAGCCCACTGGATCTCTCGTAAAGTTAGTGAACGTGTGTATAAAGAACCTAAGTATGAGATTGACCTAGGCTATACTGATAAGAACTTATCGTTTGCTTGGGGCTTGACTGCTGACAATAGGACACCAGTGTGGAGTATCTATGTATGGTTCTATTCATTTGGTTTAATTAAAATTAAAAAGGATTGTGTGTCTTCATCTCGAACGCTTATTAATTATATGGCTAAGGATGTACCGACACTTAAAGCAGAAAGTCCTTACGGTTTGTTAAAGGAGCTGGAAAATCATGGTTATGGAAGTGCTTGAAAGAGAGATGGTAACTCTTGTAGATAAGATGGGTAATGACTTAACTGTTGTTAATGCTGCACGAGTATCGTTCTCTAAAGAATCTATGTGGGATGTGGATGAGGAGGCTCTTAATAAATTTGTTGGTAATAAACCACACGAATCAGAGTTTTATGTATTGACTGGCAAAGATAAAAAGCTTATTGATTATCTAGCAAAAAATAATCACTGGACTCCTTTCGCTCACCCTCAGATTACACTAAGGATTAAAGCACCTATCTCTATTCGTACTCAATTCTTTAAGCACAAGCAAGGGTTTGTAGAGAATGAAATCAGTAGACGATATGTAAACGATACTCCTGAATGGTATCATCCTAACTGGAGGTCAGCACCAGACAATGCTAAGCAAGGATCAGGTGACTGGCTTGTTTATGATAAAGAAACTGATGCACATAACATTGACTCTGACTATCACTTTGCAGTGTCAGGTTGCATCCAAACTTATGAACGTTTGATTGCTGAAGGTGTAGCACCTGAGCAAGCACGGTTTGTACTACCACAAGGTTGTTATACTGAATGGTATTGGACTGGTTCGTTGGCTGCTTATGCTAGGTTTTATAAGCAACGTATTGATCCTCATGCACAATGGGAGATCAGACAATATGCACACGCAATAGGTAAGATTATTGCAGGGCTTTACCCGTGGAGTTGGGAAGCCTTGACAAAGGAGAGTTGAATGCCATTATGGGATTCCTTATCAAAAGAAAGTAAAGACCAAAGGATTACAGAACAATCTCTTTGGGAAGAAGAACTACTTGAGGCTGGTGTTGAACGTTATTGGAAAGATTGGGAACGTTCTCCTGATGAAGGTAAGCCAGAGCAATTGTTGTTAGAGTCAGCTGTTATTCACTTGACACCTTACTATCAACAATGGATTGATTCTGTATGTGGGCATCGCAAAAGTCCTGAATGGTTGCCTCCCTTGCTTAGCTTGGGCGCAGCTAAGATGGCAGACATTACTATTAGATCTGTGATTCAATTATTTCTATCAAGAACTAATGTAGTTAACATAGATTTCTTTCAGGGTATGCCATTGAATGCACCCACTGCACAGCAAGTAAGTAAGCTCATCTCTGATGATGCCTTAGCTATTGTTATGTATCAACAAGCAAAGAAAAAATTTCGTGATGACTGGATGCGTCAGTCTAAGTTCATTAAGAACTGGACACCTAAGAGATGTCGTGCATTCACTGAGAAGATGTTGACTATTCCAAAGTATACTCCTAAACAGAAGGAAGACTTTGGTCACAACATGTTACGTGTTGCATTGCAATCCGATATCTTAGATGGTAAAATTATTTGGACTGGCCGTAACAAGAAACGATTGCTTGTATCTTTCTCGCCTGAGGTTCTAAAAGAACTAAGCTCTAGACATAGGTTACTTGAGACTGGTGGCATGGTGTACAGACCTATGATCTGTCCTCCTATCCCCCACTCTACCAAAGAAGATGGTGGCTTCTTGTCCCCTTGGATTCGTAAGAAGATGATCAAGAGGTATCATCCTGTTGGTGCTGACCCTAGAGAGTGGAACTCTAAGCCATCTGATATTGTGTTTGATGGTATCAATGCACTGATGAAAACTGAGTGGTCTATTAACAGCAAAGTATATGATGTTATGTCTACGATGTTTCTTAATGATCATAAGACCGCTAACCTACCTGCTTATTCATCTAAAGACTTTGCGTTCTCTCGTCCTTATCCTGAAGAGGGTACTAAAAGAGAACAAGCAGAATGGATGGCTGATTCTACTGAAGCATGGGGTAGCTGGTATAAAGATGAACAATCACGCTCACGTATGTTAGTTCGTTTGTCTTTGGCAAAGAAACTAATCCCTTATGACTTTTTCTTTATGCCCCACACCTTAGACTTTAGAGGCAGAGAGTACACGGTATGTGAGTTGTTGTCATGTCAAGGCGTAGATTTTGATAGGGCTATTATTCAATTCGCTGAGCCTATTAAGCAAACAGAACGTGGTTTGTATTGGCTTAAGGTTCACCTTGCTAACATGTTTGATCAAGATAAGCAGACGTTTGATGAACGGGTACAGTGGGTTGATAATAATATAGATATGATTCAAGCTATTGCTGATGACCCTTACTCTAACACTCAGTGGATCTCGGATGCAAAGAAAAAAAATCCAAGCTTCCAACGATTGGCTGCTTGCTTTGAGATGTGTCGTACTGATGGCATGACCCAGCTACCTGTCCAAAAAGATGGTGCTAACAATGGTGTACAACACTGGTCTGCTATCATGAGAGACAANAACCTAGCTGCACTAACTAATGTATTACCTAGTGATAAGCCTATGGATTTGTATCAGTTTGTAGCTGATAGATCTCATGAATATATTAAAACAAACACCAATGATAACGATTGGTTTGATAAGTTTGGCAAGCATTGGCCTGATAAACTACCTCGTAAGGTTGCTAAACGTAGTACTATGTGTGACTCATATGGCCTTACCTTCTATGGTATGCAGAAGTATGTTAAAGAAGAAGGTCATGTTGATTGGGTTGCACGAGAAGAAAGAGGCGGCGCTATTGTTGAGCTAGCAAGAGCATTGCAACTGGGCTTAGAAGATACAATGACAAGCCCTAATCAAGGTAAAGATTACTTGCGTTCGGTTGCACGTATTGTAAGTGATCGTAACAAACCACTGGTGTGGGAAACTGGCTCTGGTTTTGTAGTGCAACATGTATATAATCAAGTCATTGAAAGAATTTCATATGCTGAATTGTTTAACAAACAGCAACTTGTGTTCTCTTCCTTGAGTGAAGAGTTAGATGCTGATGCTCAGTACTTAGCAATCAGTCCTAATTTTATTCACAGTCTTGATGCAGCTCATATGTTTCTAACTATATATGAAATGATGCTTGAAGGTATCACATCTTATAGCTTTGTTCATGATTCATATGGTACGTATGGGCCGCACATTGATACAATGGATAGAATACTTAGGGAAACGTTTATTAAGATTCATTCAACTAATCCATTGAAATCTTTTAAATTATATCTGGAGAATAAGTATGGCTTACAGTTGCCCGAAGTCCCAGAGTGCGAAGGTGATTTCAACATCGAAGAAGTCAAGCACTCCAAGTACTTCTTTGCATAAGACATATACTAAAGCAAAGAAACTCCCAAAGGTTTGTATGATTGAATGGATTGATGCACAAACAACAGGTGGTGCTGAGTGGATGGACAAATCTGAAATGATGTCAGCTGCTAAAAGTAAGCTGCCCGTTATGTGTACTGTTGGTTATGTCATACATGAAGATGACCATCAATATGCTGTTGTGTCAACGTTAGGTCCAGCTGAAGGATCACAAGTTCACAAAATTCCTAAATGTATGGTACTAAACGTAGAAGAATATGGCACAAGACAAGAACATTCGTAGAAAAGACCAGCGTCGTTTTGATCAAGAAGAATATTCCTCTAAGAAAAAACAAAGAGAACTAGACAAAGCGCGTAAAAAAATACGCAAAGAAAAACGGAGATCAATAGATGAAGAAGTTGAATAAGCTACAGCAAGACCATGTTGATGGTAAGCTTGATGTATACGCTTCAATCGAAGCACACACGCAAGAGTGGGTTCATAATGTGGATAAGGATGGTAACTATGTTAACGCCTTTCCCAAGCCCAACACTCAACGAAGACAAGATCTTCCTTCACTTGCTGAACAGTGGAGAGAAGATGCTAAAAGGAGAAGTAAACATGGCAAGAGTACTAGTAATAGGTGACTTACATGCACCAGCTATACATAAAGAGTATCTTTCTTTTGTAAAGAAGATTGCTAAGAAGTATAGTACTACTAAAACAGTATTCATTGGTGATATTATTGATCATGAAGCAATCTCAAGGCATGAAAAAAATCCTGAGCTTCCTTCTGCATTAGATGAATATAATATTGCAGTCAAAGAAATCAAACGATGGCACAAGGCATTCCCTAAAGCTTTTGTTTGTATAGGAAATCATGATGAACGAGTACTTAGAACAGCTAAAGGTAGCGGTGTTCCCAGTTTGTATCTTAAGCCCTTTAACGAGGTATATGGAACTAATGGGTGGGACTGGAAGTATGAACACACACATGATAATGTTATATACACTCACGGTACTGGTTGGTCAGGGTTAATGCCTGCATTTAACGCAGCTAAATTCCTTAGGCAATCAGTAGTGTGTGGTCATACACATTCAGTCGCTAATATTTGTTATCATTCTAATGACAACGATTCTATCTTTGGTATGAACGTTGGCTGCGGTGTTGACAATGACCATTTAGCAATGTCGTATGGTAAATACTCTTTAAGAAAACCAGTGTTAAGTTGTGGTGTCGTTATTGAAGGGCACCCCTATCTAGAAAGGAAGGACTAATTAATGTCTGAAGAACAGAAGTCACCAGAAGGTGATAAGTCGTACCCCCCCATGATTGCTACCAACGCAGTGTTGCAGTATCTACGGGAAATTTTTATGGCTTTGGATAACATCAGTTTCCAAATCCGTACAACCATGAACAATATTATTGATACTGACAAGAGTAATGTCAGTAACTTTACTGTTAATAACCCTAATGAAACGGGCGAATCTGACCCAGTTATTGAAGGAGCAAAGCAAGATGATGAAGAATAATTACGGTGACCCTTTTGTCACTGAGTCGGCCACTGTTAAGTGGTCACACCTGATGAAGCCAGATGATAAGTTTGGTAACCCGCACCACAGTGTGACTGTCGTTGTCACCCCTGATATCCAGAAGCAGATTGACTCTGCACTCTCTGGTCTTGGGGGCACTAAGATTAATGGTCTTAAGACTGACGCAGAATCAGGAGAAACTCTTGTTCGCTTTAAGAATGTACTGAAGGCACGCGAAGGCATGACTAAGTTCCCTATTCTTGATAGCGATGATAACGAAACAAACACTATTCCATTTGCAACGGATAGAGTTCGTGTCAAGGTTACTCCCGCACTCATCTCCAGAGACAACAGTGTCTCTCTCTACATGGATAAGATCCAACTAGTGGAGAGAAACTGGGAACCTTCTGGTGAGTCCTCAAGTGGTGGAGGAATGGGCAAGGTTGATGGTGGCTATGTCGCAGAGGCAATGACCACTGTTACCGATGAGGATAACCCATTCTAAATGCTAGAACTAACCTTTGCGGTTAGTCCCGTAGCAGCTTCTCGTCCCCGTGTTGGTAGGCATGGCTCCTACTACACGGGGGCGTACAAGCGTTTTAGATCTGAAGCAGGCGAGGTTGTCTTTGATGTATTAGGAGACAACTTTGATTTGCTTGAAGGTAAACTTAACGTAGACATTGAATGCTATTGTACTAGACCCAAGACTACTAAACTAGAAGTACCAAAGTCCGACGTAGATAATATTGCTAAGGCAGTGTTGGATATTCTAAACGGTAAACTTTGGGTAGACGATTCTCAAATAGTTCGATTGTATATTACTAAACAGTGGGCTGCTGTAGGCGAACCCGGATATTTTAATCTTCGGGTAGAAAAAACAATTAAATGAATATAAATAAACTTGAAGCACTTGCTCTATCATACCTACCTATGGTACAACACAGAAGTAAGAGGCATGTATCTATTATAGTTCACAAGAACAGACCAGTATCTGTTGGTGTTAACAAAACTAAGACACATCCCCAAGCTCATACGTATCAGTATAGGTTTGATGAGGTGCATTCTGAATTGGATGCATGGCTTAAAGTTAAAAACAAATCTAAAAACTATAAGTTAATTAACTTTAGATTTGGTCATCAGAATGAATGGAGAATGGCACGGCCATGCACTTTGTGTATGCCGTGGTGCAAGCAAATCTTTAAAGAGATTTATTATACAACCCACAAGGGTTTGATTAGGGAAGTCTAGCAATAGGCTTCCCTTTTTTTTCACGTTTAACAAAGGGATAATTATGGAAACGTATACTGAACACATTGTAGATAATAGTCTTGATGCGGAGAGTTATTTTGTAGCTAAGGTATCAGCAACATGGAGTTGGTCTGATAGTGGGGTGGGTTACTATGAATTCTGGGGTACTCCAGGCAACCATCAAGAGTGGGGCTGGGAGTATGAAGGGTATTTTGTTGAAGAAATTTCTATCTTTAACAATGAAGAAGAGTTGGTGCTTAGTCTGGTTCATGATAAAGAAAAGATTGTACCTGAACATAAGGATATTTGGAATGCAGTTAATGATATGGTTTGCGAAGAGATGGAAACTCTTGAGCCACCTGATGAACATCCAGAAGAAGAGTACGACGAACTCTAAAGAACCTAGGCTATGCCCCGGATGTGGTGACCCTGCTGGTGAATGCCCTAACCAATCTTGTGTTAGGGATGACTGGCCCCACCCTGCTTTGTGTGATTACAGGGGCAACCCTATTGATTAGCTCCGATAGCTCAGCTGGATAGAGCAGCTGACTTCTAATCAGCAGGTCGCAGGTTCGAGTCCTGCTCGGAGTGCTTGGTCCCATAGCTCAGTTGGTAGAGCATCGGACTTTTAATCCGTTGGTCGCTGGTTCAAGTCCAGCTGGGATCATTGAAAGGAAACGTATGGACCCTTATAATTTAAGAGATGAGCTGTTAAAGGTTCATCAAGAACTAGCAAAGAGAAATAATGCTAGTACTAATGCTGTTATTGTTGCTGCTCAAGTTGGTAAAGATTTCTTTACTGCTGTAGCATCAGCGTTGCTTACGCTTGGAGAAACACATGCTCCTCTAAGACAGACAGCTAGATTCTTAACACACCCTGATCCAGTAGACTATGCAGATAGATTGTATGTTGCTGGATTAAAGATACCCGGATGGGGTAGTGCCTTTGTCAAAGAAGATCATGACCCTGCATTTGATCGTATTAAAAATATACTAGAAGAAAACTATAGCCATGTATATAGCTTGATAGATGATGTAACATATTACCTTCACTATAAAGGAACAGATATCTATCCTAATGCTGCTTGTTATACAACTGCTGTGTTGATTGCTCTTGGTCTTGACTTAAGGTTTGGACCTCAGCTTTTAATCAATGGTCGTATTGGCTGGTGGCAAGCTGTGTACCTAGATAATTATAGTCCCGGTCCTGCTTAGTAGTTGGGGTTGTAGCCCAATTGGCAGAGGCAGTGGACTTAAAATCCATACAGTGCGGGTTCGAGTCCCGCCAACCCTATTAAGGAGATTATTATGAAGAACAATGACAAGTGTCCTGTTGCAGGACTGACCCAAGAAGAAATGAATACTGTTGTCGAGGGTTTGGTTAAGGTAATTCGTAGTGCAGGTTACTGCATTGAGAAGCAACCTGAAGATTGTAAGAAGCCTAACTGTTGTAAGGGAAACATTCACACCGATGACACGCAGGCATAGTGCAGGCAAGGGTGATACCTATCGTAAGGTAGACCAAGAACAATACCGAAAAAATTGGGAAAAAATTTTTGGAGATAAAACAAATGGCAAAACCGTGGAATCACCCACCGGGAAAGATCTACCGTCCAAACCTACCGGACGAAACAGTAGAAAAAAAACTAGAAAANCGTAAAGATTTTGGTGACAAGTGGGACAAGATCTTTGGCAAGAAGAAACTAAATAACATAGAAGATAATGAAAAGGAAGACGATGAATCTTGAACTGTGGTACATCAGATGCAATTTATTTGTATCTTATTTGTTTGTCTTTCTACTTGGTGGTGTAATTTATGGATCCCTTAGTTGGTGGATCCCATTTATTGTAGCGATTACACCTACTCTAATACTACTAGCTATTGTACTTGGTGCATTAGGCTGGTCTATATGGTTAACAAAGGATAGTAATGTCGATTGAAGCAACAATTAATAACAGCAAAGTCATTGAACGTATTGCCTGTCCCTCGTGTGTAGCAAAGGGTGCAGATACATCAGGAGATAACCTTGCTTGTTACGATGACGGACACAAATATTGTTTTGCTTGTAGCTATTATGAAAAAGGAAACTCTAGTTACATGACTGAAGTTAGTGATGAAAATATTAAGAAAGAGTTTAACCCATACACTGGTGAAGCTATTGCTCTCCCTCATAGGAAGATTAGAGAAGACTCATGTAAGAAGTATAGGTATCAAACCTACACAGGCATGGACAGTCAGCTAGAGATTGAAAATTATTATAACATTGACGGCACACTTCAAGCTCAGAAGGTACGCAACGTTAAGACTAAAGACTTTCATTGGGTGGGTAGCACTAAGAACCTACAACTCTTTGGTCAAAACCTATGGGAAAAGGGTGGCCCTCGTATCCTAATCACTGAGGGTGCTATTGATACACTAACCATGGCACAGATGTTTGATAACAAGTATCCTGTTGTATCTATTCCTAGTGGTGTAAACTCAGCGGCTGCCTCTATCAAACAAAACTATGAGTTCCTATCTTCCTTTGAAACTATTGTTATTTGTTTTGACATGGATGAGGTTGGTAAAAAAGCAGCAAGAGAAGTGGCAGAGATCCTACCTCCCGGCAAGGTAAAGATCATGGAGCTTCCCCGTAAAGATCCCAATGAGATGCTTGTAGCTAACGAAAGCAAGCAACTTATGCAATGTTATTGGAATGCTAAGACCCATAGCCCTGACTCTATCCTTCATGTTAGTCAAATTACTAATGAGAACAAGGTACAGAATGAATTGTATGAGTACCCTTGGGAATCAATGACTAACTTTATGATTGGTCAAGACACAGGTAGGCTCTATCTATGGACATCTGCTACTGGTCACGGTAAGTCTTCAGTAGTAAGAGAGCTGGTGCTTCATCACCTAGAGCAAGGCAACCCTACAGGCTGTGTGTTCCTAGAAGAATCACCAGAGTCTACAGTTGATGACTTGATCTCACTAAAGCTAGGCAAACCTATTCGTAAGATCATGGGTCAACGACAACTTAATGATCTTCGCAAGAAATTTGACAAGAAGATTGTTGATCTTGGTGTGGCTGATGATCTTAGTGATGAAGAATATATTGCAGCAAAGAAAGAAGTAAGTGAATACCCACTGTATATCTACGATCACATTGGTAATGCTAACATGCAGAACGTAATGTCTAGGCTAGAGTACATGGCTGTTGCACTTGACTGTAAGGTATTGATTATTGATCACATTACTTTGCTTGGTAACATTCTTCTTAGTCAACAAGATAGCTTTGGTAATTCAGAACGCTTGGTTCTAGATGATGTCATGAAGCAGCTTCGTTCTCTTGTAGAACGCACTGGTTGTATTGTTCATGTCATCTCTCATATCAAGAAGACAGATAAGAATGTAGACGAAGGTGATCGCATTACACTCAGTGACTTGCGTGGCTCAGGTTCTCTTGCACAGATTGCAGACTATGTGTTTGCACTAGAGAGAAATCGTCAGCATTCTGATGACAAGATTGCTAACACAACATGCATTCGGGTATTAAAAAATAGAAAGACAGGTCAATGTGGTATCGGGTCTGCCTTGTATTACAACAAGAATACAAGTAGACTACAAGAGATTGACTTTACTATTACGCCTGAAGGAGAGGTACTGTATCAGTATGGAGACATTGACGTTTGACATCGAAGGGAATGGTTTAAATGAAATCTACATTGACAAGAAAGGAAAAGCAGTACAAGAAGCAGACAGGATTTGGTGTGCTGCGATCCACAGTTTATCAGACGGCACAACACAGGGCTACAAAGAAGAAGAGATACCTAACTTTATCAGTAGATTGGAAAAGGCTTCTCTCGTTATCGGTCACAACATCATTGGTTATGATCTCCCTTTACTTCGTCGTTTATATGGTCCTTTTAGTGTCAAACTTTATGACACGCTTCTAGTATCACGATTGATGTGGCCTGATAAACCCATGCTTCCTAATCAATCTCACTCACTTAAGAGCTGGGGTTTATTCTTGGGTGAATACAAAGATGATTATCAAGGTGGCTGGGACAGCTACTCTGATGAGATGCTTGAGTATTGTAAGCAAGACACCGTTGTGACTGCTAAGATATATGAATACCAAAAAGAATTTGCAATGAAAAATAACTCTTCTATCCACATGGAACAGAAGGTAGCTAAGATTGTATCTTCACAGGTAGAGAATGGTTTTTGTTTTGATATCAAGTCAGCTGTTAAACTAGAGCAAGATCTGCTAACAGATAAGGTTGACATTGAAGACTCAATGCAGATTATATTTCCTGATAAAGTAGAAGAACGTTGGTCAGATAAAACAGGCAAGCGTCTTAAGGATAAAGTAACTGTATTCAATCCGGGTTCTCGTAAACAGATTGCCGATAGGCTTCATGAAAAGTATGGATGGAACGCACCAACTACAGACAAAGGCAACCCTAAGGTTGATAGATCTGTGTTGGCTAAGCTAGACTATCCAGAAGCAAAGACATTGGTTAGTTACTTTGATGAAACTAAACTCATGTCTCAGGTATCTGATTGGATTAAGAGAGCTACTTATTCTAGAGATAAGAAGATTCATGGTAGCTTGAATACATTAGGTACTGTTACAGGTCGCATGACTTCTAACAACCCTAACATGCAACAAGTATCTAGCGACAAGAGAGCTAGGTCTTTGTTTATACCGAGGCCGGGGTGGGTACTAGTAGGTGCTGACTTGTCTGGTCTAGAGTTACGAATGCTTGCACACTATTTGCACAAGTATGACGAAGGTTCATACGTTGATCAGATTCTTAATGCAGACATCCATACTCACAATCAAAACGCTATGGGTTTAGATACTAGGAACAAAGCTAAGTCAGCCATCTATTGTTTTCTTTACGGTGGTGGTGATGCAAAGTTTGGTTCAGTTATTAATACTTCTACGGCTAACGCTAGAAAAATTAAGTCTCAGTTGTTGTCAAACATTCCGGGTCTTAAGAGAGTATTAGATGACTGTCGTTTTGATGCACACTCTAAGGGTACTGTCCGTCCGTTTGATTGGCGGGACATTCCTATTCGCAGTGAACACGCTGCTCTTAATACATTACTTCAATCCTCAGGCGCACACATTGCTAAGTTGTGGGCCTGTTATGCAGATGTTGAGTTGACTAAAAGATTCAAACATAACTGGGCTTGGGTTGCTAACGTGCATGACGAGTTGCAAATAGAATGCTCACCTGATATTGCACATGAGCTAGGCCAAGTGGTCTGTGACTGTGCAGAAAAGGCAGGCACATTTTTTAGTTGTAATATACCTACATCAGCAGAGTACAGAGTAGGCAGCAACTGGTCTGAAACACATTAAGGAGGTAGCATGAAAGCTATTCAACTATCCGGCCCCGGTAGGGCTGGCAAATCTACAGTTGCAAGTTTATTATTTGATATTGCAACAGAACATAATTATATCCCCGTTATTGTGCCGTTTGCTAAAGCCTTAAAAGATGAAGCAAAAGCATTGGGGTATGTAAAAGAAAATTCTCCAGAAGAATACAGAGCATACTGTCAACGACATGGTGCAGGCAAGCGACAAGAAGATCCTGATTACTGGATTAAAAAAACAGATATAGAAATTGATATTTATAAACAACGTGAGCTAGTGTTGCTAAAGTCTAATGCAGAATGCTTTGAGCATCTTATTATTCAAGATGATGTACGCTACATGAATGAGCTAGCATATGGCAGAACGTTAGATGCTTATCAAATCTTTATATCATCTGGTCCTCGCCCACTGCCTGAACTGTTTGAAAGCTGGCGTAACCATGAGTCTGAGAAGATGGCTACACATGTTGAGCTTGGTGATAAAGACTACACTGAATTGTTTCATGAGTTTGTAGAAAACAAACATGGTATTGAAGAACTACAAGAGGTAGTAAAGGAAAGATTTATTACTTGGGTCAGTACTTCTGAGTCATCAACAGATCCAGTCACTCAACTATACAAAGACGGTGAGAACTTAAACGAACAGTTTATGTATAAAATGATGATGGATTCCAGTGAAAACAAAACAGAAGACAACATGAAAAAACTACTAGAAGCTATTGAAGATTCGTTAGATAGTGTAGAAGAAGAACTAGATGATGATTATCCTGTAGAAGATGATGATGATTCTAGTTTCTTAGAAGGAGCAGATTAATGGATAAACCAACCACCGCTATACTTGATGGTGACATCATAGCTTATCGCATTGCCTATTGGGCAGAGTCAGAAGGTATTGAAGAGATACCTTATCGTTTGTTAACTGACTTTAAAAAATGGACACCTGCTGGCATAGATAAAGTAATCATTGCCTTGTCGTGTCCTCGATCTAAGAATTATCGCCGTGACTTCTGGCCTAAGTATAAACAACATAGAGATTCTACTGTTGCTCCTGATGCACTATCTTATACTCTTGAAAGTATCTATGAAGTAGGAGAAGAAAATGATATGTCAGTTAGATGTGTTGATCGACTAGAAGCAGATGATCTTATTGGTATCATGACATCAGCAGGTAAAGCTGTTGGGGTAACTGTTGATAAAGATCTACGGCAGGTTCCCGGCTGGCATCTTAATCCTGATAAGGAAAAAGAACCTGTGTATATTAGCCAAGAAGAAGGTGATGCTTTCTTTTATGAGCAATGGATGGCCGGTGATTTAACTGATAACATCTATGGCCTATGGAAAGTAGGTCCAAAAAAAGCACAAAAAATTTTAGAGCAGACACCTAAAGAAGAATGGGATCAAACCATTCTAGATTTATATCTAAATGAAGACTGGGATAAGAGACCAGAAACAAGACGACCTGACATGGACCGCAAGGATTTTGCCTTAGCTCAAGCCAGATGTGTAAGAATACTAAGAGCTGGTGACTATAATAAAAAAACAAAAGAAGTTTTATTGTGGTCACCTGCCTAATAACCTACTATATAGCAAAAATTGGAGAATCATTTGAAAATTAAAAAACTATTTGAAGACGCTGTTGTTCCGTATGCAGCCACAGATGGTGCAGCTGGTCTTGACCTAAGTGCGTACACTAATAATGTACTTATTGTGGAGCCACACACCTATGAGGTGGTCAAAACAGGCATGGCAGTCGAGATTCCTGAAGATCATTTCGGTTTACTATGCCCAAGAAGTGGGCTTGGTAAAGCAGGAATCACCTTGGCAAACACTATTGGTATTATCGATAGTGATTATCGAGGCGAGATTGGAGTCCTTATTAAAAACAATAACGACTTTCCTTTTATTATTAATCATGGTATGCGTGTAGCTCAGCTATTAATTATTCCTTATTTCTCTCCCAAGATTGAAGTAGTAGAAGAATTACAAGAGACTGCTCGTGGAGCTGGCGGCTTTGGATCAACAGGAGTTGAATGATGTCTAAGATTTTTCAAGATTTTGTAGCGATTTCGCGTTATTGTAGATGGATGCCTAGTGAGGGGCGGAGAGAGACATGGGAAGAGGCAGTAGATAGATACATTAACTATCTAATTACCCGTCTTAATATTAAATGCCCCGAACGATTAAAGGAATTGGAAAGATGCTCTGTTGCTATGAAAAACAGGACATTGTTTGGTTCCATGCGGGCGTTGATGACAGCAGGGCCAGCCCTAGATGTAGATGATGTAGCTTCATACAACTGTTCTTATGTCTCAGTCGAAAGACCCTCTGACTTTAGAAACATTATGTATGTCCTTATGTGTGGTACAGGTGTGGGCTTTTCTTGTGAAGCACAGTTTGTTAACAAGCTTCCTGAGATCCCCGCAGAAATTAATAAAACAGATGACGTTATTGTTGTTGAAGACTCAAGAGCAGGATGGGCAGATGCGTTTCATAAATTTATTCATGGACTTTACAGTGGCTATCACAGCACTATTGATGCTAGCCGTGTTCGCTCTGCTGGGACTAGACTTAAAACGTTTGGTGGTAGGGCTTCTGGTCCAGAGCCACTCGAACGACTCATCAGATTCACAGCTAACATGTTCTACAAAGCCAAGGGACGCAAGCTAAAGTCTCTTGAGGTACATGATCTAGTTTGTCAGATTGCAGAGATTGTTATTTGTGGTGGCGTTCGTCGATCCGCATTGATTTCTCTTAGTGATCTAGGTGATAGAGAGATGGGTATGTGCAAGTCAGGTGCTTGGTGGGACACAGCAGGACATCGTAGCCTAGCTAATAACTCCGCAGTGTATGAGACAAAGCCTAGCTTTAGTGAGTACATTCAAGAGTGGTCAGCATTATATGATTCACACTCAGGTGAGCGAGGCATTTGCAATCGTGAGGCTATGGAAAAGATTGCTAGACTTGCTGGTCGTAGGGTTGAAGGACATAGTTTTGGTACTAACCCATGCTCTGAAATTATCCTACGGTCTAAACAGTTCTGTAACCTGTCTACTATTGTAGCTAAAAATGAAGATGGAGTTGGTGATATCTTAGAAAAGACACACCTTGCTACTGTCTTAGGTACATTACAATCTGCACTAACTAACTTTACATTCTTTGAAGAACGTGGAGACTATACGTTCCGTGATAATTGTAATGAAGAAAGATTATTAGGCGTTTCTATTACAGGTATCATGGATGCTCATGCACTATGGAATGATAAGCTACTACGAGAGATGAAGTCTGTAGCTCACGATACTAATAGTGAGTGGGCTGAGTATCTTGGTATCAATCCTAGCTCTAGCATTACATGTGTCAAGCCAGAAGGTACAACCAGCTGCGTTGCTGGTTCTGCATCTGGTATGCACCCACGATTCTCTGAGTTTTACATTCGTAGAGTTCGTCTTGATACAAAGGATCCTATTGGTCAGCTCATGAAAGATGCTGGCGTACCGTGGGAACCATGTGTTATGCGACCAGAAAATACTTTAGTGTTTTCATTCCCCATTGCATCACCTGCAAACGCACTAACGCAAGATGATATTTCTGCAATGGACCACTTAAATTGGTGGAAAGATTTCCAAATTAATTATTGTGATCATAAACCTAGCATCACTGTTAGTTACACAGACGATGAGTTCTTAGGTGTTGGTCAATGGGTTTGGAAAAACTGGGATATTGTATCAGGCATTTCTTTCCTTCCAAAGGAAGATCATGTATATCAACAGGCTCCGTTTGAAGCCATCGATGAAGTGACGTGGGCTACAATGATGGATGAAATGCCTAAGGAAGTTGATTGGGATCTTCTTTCTAAATACGAATTAGAAGATGAAACAAAGCACACCCACACTCTTAGCTGTTCAGCTGGTGGTTGTGAAATTACTTAGGAGATATGCATGAGTTTTTATGTAATACATACAGAACATGATATGGATAAAGCAGTAAAAGAATGTATATCTTTAATGAATATTAAAACAACTAAAGTTAAATTAGCATTTAATAACATGGGCATGGTTAATATTTTTCTAGATAACTTAACACTTAGGTGTGAGCATTTAGAAATTGACCCTGAGTTAAACAACTTTAACATGGATGTTTTAGTTAATGAAGACTTCGATGAAGAAGGGACCATTACTTAATGGAAGATCTTAGATTTAAAAACATTATGTTTAAGTATGACAAAGGATTGATTCCTCGTGATACAGATTTATATTATGCGTTGTCTCTTGTGAAGGAACTAAATGAAACAATCACCAAACTTACTGATCTCGCAAGAGTTAATAAACCAGCTAAAGAAAACGTTCCCGATAGAACTAACCCCGGACGCACTGCAAAAAAACGAATGGGAGCGAGGGGTTCTGTTCGGTCAAGTACAAGTAATTCAAAAGATTCTACAATGGAAGGAGGCTCAAAATGGGTAAAGGCGGAGGAGGCGGACCAAGTGCCGCCGCAATGATGGACATGCAGCGAACTCTTAATAAAGAAACGTATGAAATGCAACAGCAAGGTGTACGTCAAGCTGAAGTAAGAGCCGAAGAACGTAGAGAACAAGAACGACTTGATGAACTAGAACGAAGGAGATCTGCTGAGCTTGAACGAGCTGAAGCTATGAAGCAAGAAGAGCTACGAGAGCAAGGCATCATGGCAGAAGCAGAAGGTGGAGAACAAGAAGGCGATCTATTTAAAGATTTAAACTTAGAAGCACCTCAAATTAAATCTCCTGATTACGCACCCCGAACGGAATTGGAGTAGTAAATGAGTAGAGTACCTGAAAAAAATATTAAAGAACGATGGGAAACACTAGACACCAAGAGAGATATTCTTCTTGATAAAGCTAGGTCTTGTGCTGCTATCACCGTTCCTACCTTATTGATGCCAGAAAATTATGATGAAAAGGAATCACAATTTCAGCAGTACTCTAGTGTAGCAAGCCGAGGGGTCACAAGCCTAGCTTCTAAAATCTTAAGTGCTTTGATTCCTCTTAATGATACAGCTTTTTTTAAGCTTGGTTTACGTAATGGTAGGACACCATCTCTTGATATCCACGAGTACTTAGAATTGTTAAGTGATCAGATCTATAGAAAACTTCTTGGTAAGAACATGAGAGAAGCTATTTATCTGGCCCTTCAACATCTAATTGTTACTGGCAATGCTTTAATTGTAATGGATAATGATTTTTCTTTTAGGGTTATTCCATTGGATCAGTTTGTTGTTAGGCGTTCTGTCCAAGGCGAAGTAAAAGAATTAATTTATGTAGAGTATTTAAGTAAACCTAATGAAGAACCTGTTGATAATCAATTCTTTAAGCACGGTCAAGACCAACAAGATGGATACGACACCGTATACATTAGACTAACCCAAGAAGAAGATGGCTCGTGGTTTATGGAAAAAGAATGTGATGAAGATGTAATTGAATCTGGTTACTTTGAAACATCACCATTCATTGTATTGCAGTGGACAGGCGTAGCTAATGAAGACTACGGTAGATCACATGTAGAAGATTTGTATGGTGACATCATTACACTAGAAGCATACTCTAGATCTATGGTACAGGGCATGGCTGCCAGCTCTACATTTTTTATGGGTGTAGATCCTGCCGGACTGACCGAGCTAGATGATTTATCAGAAGCTTCTAATGGTGATTGGGTGGCTGCAAGAATGCAAGATGTGTTTACTATCTCACCCAGTGGTACAATGCAACCACAAAACCAATCATCTCAGGCTTCAGTAGAAATTATGAGAAGAGAAGTAGGCAATGGTTTCTTAATGCAATCAGCTGCTATGCCTACTGGTGATAGAGTCACAGCTACAGCAGTTAGAGCTATTGGTAACGAGCTAGAAACTATTCTTGGTGGTACATTCTCTGCTATTGCTAGAGATCTAATGACTCCACTAGTTAAACGAACTATCTATTTAATGATTAAGAATCAAGAGATTGATGAGAACATGAAAGAACAGTTTGACCCTGAAGAAGGACTACTTAGTATTGAAATTATCACAGGACTGCAAGCACTCAGCCGAGAGACAGACCTAACTAAACTACTACAGCTAGGTGAAATGGTTCGTAACTTACCTGAATGGGCTAATAAAATGTTTAAGTGGGACGAGTACGGGCGTACTGTGGTCTTATCCTTAGGGTTTGATCCCAAGTTATGGGTCAAGTCAGAAGAAGAAGTCAAACAAGAAGAGCAAGCTATGATGCAACAGCAACAACAGATGCAGATGCAACAAATGGCAGCTCAAGAAATGGCATCTACCGCAGGACAAGCAGCTCGTACCGATATAGAAAATACAGGCGGTGCTAATATTCCACCTGAAGCTATTAACCAAGCTATGCAAATGTTTGGACAGGGAGGACAATAACCATGGATATCAGAGAACCGCTACACAAGTTAGATATTATCCTTGATACAGACCTTGCGTCTGGAGATCGCCGTGCGTTGTTAGACACAGCAACTGGAGTTCTTAGAGCTAACATGAATACATTATTAATGAAAGCTAACTATGAAGAACTTCTTCTTGAAAGAGAAGGTATTCTTCAAGCAAGAGGCTATGTAATCCCAGAAGATCATGAGCTATCTTGGAGCGCACATGAAAACAATTGGAACCCTGCTCATGAACCTAGTCTTGATGTTTGGTATGGGCCTGAAGCTTTCTTTGTATCAGACAATAAAGTAGCAGTAGCTGAAGACAAGGCAGGTAATAAAATTGATGTATATAATACAGACAATAGTGATCAACCTTCTTTGTCTTCCACTTCTTTGAATGGGTTTAAAGGAATGACATTTACAAACAACAAAGTTCTTTATCATGACCCAAGCGACAACGACCCAGACATTGGAATTTATGATTCAACTGTAGATGTATCAGTATCTGGTCTTACTATCGCAGCCATGGTTAATTATGGTGCTGATGAGAATTCAAATAACAATGCCATCTTTGGCACAAATGTAGGTTCTGGTGGTTCTGGTGGGACTAACGATTGGGGTCTCAGAACAAGAGATAATGTTTCTCCTGAAGTATATAGGTGTGATTGGGGAAATCTCAATACAGACAATAATGGTGCAAATGCACCCAATGGCGATGACTTTATAGTGTATGGCCCGACCTCAGGTTTAGGAGTTAAAACATGTGTCAATGGTACAACCATTGTTAATAGTGGCCTTGGTACATTAAATGATATTGCTGGTGGTCGTATTTTAAATGTGGGTGGAATGACAAACAACACAGGCGTAGCTAATGGATTTTCAGGCACTATTTATGAGTTAATCTTATTTAAATCTTACGTTACCGACACACTTAGAAACAAAATTGAAGGGCATTTTGCCCATAAATATGGGTTGACAGGTAATTTACCAAGTAATCATCCCTATAAATCTACACCCCCAAAAGCGAAAGGATAATTACATGGCATATGGAAGCAGAAGTACTGGTGCAAGCCGCGTTAAGGCAACCAGAGAAACAAAACCTCGTAAAGGAGCTAAGAGATCTAAAGCAATGTCTCGTGGCTCACACCCAGCTGGATCAAAAGCTAATCCAGGTGCTAGGAAAGGTAGAAAATAATGCCAAGCGGACCAGGAACTTACGGATCAAAAAAGGGCAGGCCTCCTAAGAAGAACGGCCCTAAAAATAAAAAGGTTTCTAGCGTTAAAGGCGGTCCCCCAAAGACTCCTGTTAGAAATGTTAAGAAACCCGGACAGAAGAAGTGAAAAAACCTAACAACAATAGAGAGTACGTCAAAGCTAACAGCGGACTTACTCCAGACTTTAAAAAAAAAGCAACTCGCAAAATGAAAAAGCGAATTATTGCTAAGGAGAATAAACCAAATGGACCCAAATCAAACACCTGAACAATCTCCAGAGGGGACTCAGGTAGGACATGACATTGTGATGCCTGCTGAGCCTACGGAAACCCCACAAGTTACACAGGAACGACAGGCTTTCCAACGTTATGTTAAAGAGCAAGGGGAGGCTATCCCACCTAATTTTAAAAACGTAGACGATTGGTTTAATTCCTTGAAGTCTGCACAAGGTGAATACACAAAGTCTCGGCAAGAAATTGCTGAGTTAAAAAAGAATTATAATGAAACAGGAGTTTCAAATCCTAATTATGACCCGAAGGCTCAAGAGCAACCAGCCCCTGAACCAGAACAGCCGGTCGTTGAAGACGTAAGTAACATGCCTGATGAGTTAGAAATCAGCAAACCAGTAGAACCTACATACGAAGCAGGCGTTAGCCAAGAAGATTGGGTGAAGTGGGGAGCAGAGATTGATGCTCAAGGTGACCTCTCTGAGGCTACCAAACAGGAAGTTGCAAAGCGTTTGAATGCGGATCCGATTGTTGTGGAACAGATGGTAAGAGGTAGACAAGCTATGCGTAAGCAGACGTTTGATCAATCCGCTGCGGTTGTTGGCGGTTCGGACAATCTAAAAAGGATTTTGAAGTGGGCTGGAGACAACTTGCCACAAGCAGAGATTGAAGCTGCTAATCGGGCAATGCAAACTGAAGCAAGTCAGTCTGTGTTGTTTGGATTAAAGGCTAGATTCGATGCGGCTAACCCACCTGCTCAGGTAACTCAACCTGAACCTACTGTTTCATCCCCCAATGCCATGCAGGCAGGACAAATTTCTCGCCCCGGAGTAGAAGCACAAGCTTTTAATTCGGAAGCAGAAATGAAGGCAGCTATTTCTGACCCTCGGTATCGTACCGACATTGCCTTTCGTCAAGCCGTTGAGCAAAGAATTATTATTTCTTCTCAGCATGGTTACAAGTTTAATTGACCCTAATAATCCCTAGAGAAAGGGACTAGGATAATCATGAGCTTAATTATTTTATTTAAATTATCTTAATTAAGGAGATTATTCAATGGCTAATGAAGCTTATCCATTAAATCTAAATGGAGACGGTTGGATTACTGGCGGTCAAGCCCCCGGTACTACATCTGCAAACACTATTGGCGGTGCTACCGTCAAGCAAGACGGGACAGCTGATTACTGGCTTCCTATTTGGTCTGGCGAGATTCTAAACGCTTATGATCAATACAACATCTTTGAACCACTAGTTACTACTAAGTCTATTACTTCCGGTACTACCATGCGATTCCCAATCACTGGCACCGTTGGTATGAAGGCTCAGTGGAAGGCTGGCGAAGAGCTTGTAGGCTCTAGCACCATCAGCTCACCTGAGTGGTTCGACATCTCGCTCGATTCGAGACCAATGGCCTCGCACTTTGAGCTTGATGACATCTCGCTACTACTCACTCAGTGGGAGTATCGTTCTGAGCTAGCACGACAGGCTGGTCTTTCTCTTGCTAACGCTAGAGACAAGCAGATTGCATGTCTAATTGCTCAGGGTGCTTTCATGAATGCACGTAGCCCTGCGATGTCTAAGGGTGGTAACATGGCTACCTCTAGTGCTAACGGGATTGTTCAAGATGCTGACTATAGTAGTGCAGCAACTTATGATCTTGAAGCTAATGTAACCTTTAACTACCTTGGTCACACTGGTCCTAACACCACTAACACTACTCGTACTAACGCTGCTCTACTATTCCTAGAATATCTTGAGCGTTATATGATTAGGCTACAGGAAATGGATGGACCTACTGAAGGTGTCTATGCATCCGTAACTCCTCAGGCTTTCCAAGACATCCGTGCGCTTGGTATTGCTCGAAGTGCGGCTGCTCCTGGTACTGGAAACACTGCACCTAACAGCATGCAACCAATGTTCGGTGGCGTTGCTGACGCTGGTGGTCTTGGTGCTGGTTACAGAACTGGCATGAACGCACTCTCTGATACTCTTGAGTACATGGGTGTTACTATTGTCAAGACTAACCACATGCCTAAGCAGACTGTTAAGGCTAACGATGCCTCACCAGCTCACGGTGTTACTGTTTATAAGGCAGGTGCTGCTAGTGCTGTTGGTGCTGGTGAAATTATTATTGATGGTACTAAGTTTGCTGATGTTCGTAAGGATCCATCAGGTGCTGCTGCTTTCACAGCTAACACTAGTGATATTACCCTTGGTAATGATGCCCAGAAAATTCTTCGTGATCTTGGTGATTCCAAGTACGACTTTGACTGGAACGTCTTTAACACAACTGGTAGCACCGATGCGACCAGTCTTGATGCAATGTACCCAGTTCAAGCCCTTATCTGGCAGAAAGAAGCAGTTGCTTCTCTAAACCTACAGGGCATGAAGGTTGACACCGTTGCTGATGTCCGCCGTAATACTCAATTCACCGTTGCATCGAAGATGTCCGGTGGTGGTATTCTACGTCCAGAACTCTGTGCCGTTGTTTGCGGTCTAGAGAAGGGCATTGCTTGATTTTAATTAATCTACACTACTGAGTTTCGCTACCTCAGGACGGTCTTGGGGGGAGCAATCCCCCCGAGGCTATTTTTTAGAAGGGAGGTCTGTCATGGCTACGAAAAAAAAAGGCGGCATGAAAGGCTGCAATATTGGTAATGGTTGTAAGAGCAAATCGGGCGGCCTCTCTGCTAAGGGCAGACGAATGATCAATAAAAAAACAGGCTCTAAATTAAAACCACCTCAACCCGGAGGAGGACCACGGAAAAAAAGCTACTGTGCTAGATCAGCTGGGCAAATGAAAAAGTTTCCCAAAGCTGCTAAAAATCCAGATAGTAGATTGCGTAAAGCACGCAGAAAGTGGAAGTGCTAATGACTAAGAAAGGTTTATGGGGTAACATCCATGCTAAACGTAAAAGAATTAAAGCTGGGTCTGGCGAAAAAATGAGAGCCAAGGGTGCTAAGGGTGCCCCTACTGCAAAAGCTTTAAAGAATTCTAAGAAAAAAAAGAAGTAACATGGCTAAGAAAAATTATATATCATCTTGTGGTGGCAAGTCTGTTAAACTAACAGGCAAGGACGCTATGAAGATCTTAGACAAACCTAAAAAGAAAACACCCAAGAAGAAAGGAACTTGATGGATAACCCACTAAAGAAAAAATCTGAGGGTCTAGGAGATACTGTAGAAAAAGTGGCTTACATTGCTACTCTAGGTCGATTGACCAGCACAGGCGGTTTCTTAGGAAAGAATAAAGAAAAGAAAAAGGATTGTGGTTGTAAGAAACGCAAAGAAGCTTTGAATAAAAAGGCTTCTTATAACAAGGAGGACTAATCTATGGGTATGTATACCAAACTGGAAGCCATTAACCATATGTTATTGATGTCAGGCGAGCATTTAGTAAATCATTTGGAGGATGATTCCGGTGTGGATACAAGCGTTGCTGAGCATGTACTTGCTGAGTCAACCAAAAGCTATGTCATGCGTGGCTTAGTTAACAATACCTATAGAAAAAAATATCTTCCTAATACAAATGGATATATCTACCTTCCTTCTAACACAGCACATGCAGAGATTATTGAAGCTATCTATAGTGCAGACCAACAACAAATGATCATTGCTTCTTACAAAGGAATCCCTCCTTACCTGTTTAATGTTACAGATGATACAGCTAACTGGGCTGACAAGGGTGGGGTTGATGGTGTACATATTAGGATCATTACTAATCTAGACTGGGAAGACATTGAATCACCAATGCAAAGAGCTATTATGGCTGCTGCTGCTAGAGATTATCAAGTTATCTCCCAAGGAGATTCAGCTGTTGATCAATTCTTAGCACAGAAAGAAGCTGTGTATGGAGCTAAAGGCAAAGCAGCTGACATCAATCAAAAGAGAAAGTCTTTCTTCTCTGGTGGTGATGCCTCAGCAGAACTAGCCGCACGTAGAAACTACACTAGAAATGTTAGGAGGAGGGGGTAATCCATGCCATCAGTCAAAGTACCTATTCAAAGTTTAAACGGTGGTGTCTCTAGACGATCTAGCATTAAAAGATTACCACAAGAAACACAAGAAGCTGACAATGTTTTACTTAGTGTAGAGCGATCGGCTGAAAAACGGCCACCTATCTCTCACATTGACACGGGTACTGAAGGAGACTACCTTGATATTCCTTATGTTTCAGGGGGACCACCACCCACTGCTAGTGGAATCTCTGATCCGGCACTCTATTATAATACGGATAATTTATACTATCACTTTATTGATGTTGATGGGGCTAATCGTTATTGTGTCATTATAAATAGAGCGGTAGAGGACACAAAAGAAATTGTAACTGTCTATCGAATTGAGCCTACTCAATGGGTAAAAGAAAACTTTGAGTATCAATCATTTGACAGAGGGTTAAAAGAATATATCCAACACTTTAATCTAAAGACAGACTCCACCCCTAACCTAACCATTGATGAAATTATGGGTAGCGTTACGTTTGGCGCGGGTGCTGTGTTTTATAACAAACAAAAAGAATTAAAGTTCTTACCTGACAACAGTAAGCAAGTAAAAGTACTTGGTAGTATTTCAGGATTTCAAGAACCACACCCCGGCTACATTCATTCAGGTGACAAATTTAAATACAAGACAGCTGACATGTTCTTTGTAGATGCCCAAGGCAATCAAGCTAACGGTTCAACATTTCGTTTTCCTAATGCTATTGAAGAAGACGAAGGGATTGTTCCTTATCAGCCATCTAAGGATGATGACTTGTTGTATTCTAAATGGATCTCAACTGTACCTAGCACATCAGGTGGCGGCTATAAAAATGTCGATGAAGATATTGAATCAAGAGTTAACTCAGCTACGTTAGTTAGCTTTGAAGTAGGACACTCATTAGAAAACTTTTCTAAGATCCCCATCCCACCTCCTACTGATGATGTAGATTCACATGCTGGGTGGAAAGCCCAAGCAGCAATAAAACATCTCTATCATAGAAGAGAGTCAGGTATTCCTAATACTGTTGAAGCAGGAGCAGCGGCAGCTGTTGGAACAATCACGCTTACAGACAACCTACCTGCTGACGGTACATCTTTTGTTTTAAAAAACACTGACACTGATGTGCAGTTATTTAATTTTAAATTTAAAACAAGTGAAGGGCATGTGCATCAACCACCAGAAAGAGATCTTGATGGTAATTATATTATTGGTCTAAGTGGTATTACTAGTGGTCAAGCAAATGTTACAGGCGCTGCGGTTGCACAACGAATCAAAGAAGTATTGATTTACCTACAGCCAATCACTACATTTATTACACCTACCGTAGATACAAGTACAAATGCATTGGCTAAGGTTGTTACTTTAACTATGAATGAACTAGGTACATTTGGTAACGAACCTATTACAACTAGGAATGCACTAGATGTTGCTGCTACTATCCCAGATGTAGCGGTTGCTAATTTTATTGGTGGCACAGATGTTCCTGACTATGGTTATCTTAGTAGTCCGTTCTCTTCTATTACCAGAACAGACTCTATTTACCAGTATGATGGTGCAAACTCAAATGGTAAAGGTGAGATCTGGTATTCTAGAGACTCTTACTTTACATTCCCTAGTGGTTTTTACAGAACTGTAGGTAATGTAAACACAGGACAGCCTTACTATCAACCAGTAAGAGCAGAAGATAAAAATTCTGTGGTTGATCATAGAACCTTTCCTGTTATCATTAGAAAAGAAACAGATGGTGTATGGCGTATTAGATACTGCCCTTTGTTACCTAAACAAAATGGTTCAGCTATTAATAACCCCGGACCTACTGCTATTAACAGTGAAGAAAAAATTAAGGCTATTGAGTTTTGGAAGAACAGGTTGTGGGTTGCAACTGAGACTACAATCTTTTCGTCTAGTGTAAATGATTATTTTAATTTCTTTATTGATGATATCCAAAACATTACTGACTCTGATCCCATTGATATTACGGTGAACACAGGTCAGTTTAACTTAGTACAAAGCTTAACATCTTTCCAAAACTTTTTGTTTATCACAACACAGAGTGGTAATCAATTTGAAGTGCGAGGATCAGCTACAAATGGTGGAGCTATTTCTCCTACCACAGTAGAACTAAGAAGCACTAGTTTTTATTCTACTGCGTCTACCGCTAACCCTGTAAAAATGGGGAATAATATTTTCTTCTTTGATACAGAACGGTTGTTTATCTATAGTGGTACTGATCAATTTGGTAATGAATATGGCACAGCTTTTGAATTGTCTCAACATGCTCATGGTTATTTGCCTGTAAACTACCAAGTAACTACAGCTATTCCTTCTATGAATACACTAGCTATGGTAGACAGAGATGCTAAGAATAATATTTATTTCTATACGGCAAAAACAAACGGACAAGAACTAGTACAAAGTGCATTCTATCGTTGGGTATTAGATCCACAGGATATGGTACAAAAAATTCATGGGTTTGAGGGAGCTATGTATACAATTGTAAAGAGATCTAATGGATCACAGAATGCAATCTATCCTTACTATGCTTCGTTAGAACCAGTAACCTTAGCTACTCCTTTGTTAGATAGGTTAGTTAAACTAGGCTCTACTGACATTACCTATAATAATAGTACTAATCTAACTGAAATACAGTTACCCTACTATGACCCCAATGCAACAGAGGTTGTGCTTGGTGAGGACTGGGGAACAAAAGCTTATACAAGACATCAAGCATCAGCCGTGACATCNATAGATTTTGGTAGTCATTTTAAAACTAAGTTAACTTTCACTGGAAACTTAGCAAGCCAAAGAGTAAATAATACTTTTGTAAACCGAAGCGTGTGGGCTGGGCGGCCTTACACTATGTCTCTTGAGTTATCACCTATTCATTATAGAGATAATAACAACAATGCACAGCCCGGAGTTCTTACTTTAAAGAGAGTTACTACTCATCACAAAGACACAGCTCAGTATAATGTTGAGGTTAAAAGATACAACAGAACAGTATCGTCAGTAAGAAGCGAAGCGTTTTCTTTTAATGACACAACAGATTTACTTGGTTCGATTAGGATTGAATCTGAGGGAGAATTACTTTCTAAAGTTATGGGTAACGCAGATTCAACTACTATTACTATCAAGAGTGATTTCCCCACACCTTGTAACATTACTGGCTTAGAAGTTATTGCTAACTATCGACCCGGCAATACATCTATTCAGAAATAAGAGGTGACAGATGACAGACTGGATTAGATCTCCTGATTATAAATGGTTTATGAATGCTAAATGGGTAGCTTATGCTTTTGAAAACGCAAAAAATAATTCTACTCAATGGAATTCTTATTACGGTATTTATGGTGAACGTTTTAATATGGCGGGCATTAAAGATATAACTAACCCCAATTACAAAAGAGGATCTGTATCTGGTACCTGTAGTATTTGTGACCTTGTCGGGCGTTGTGGTATGTCAGCTGGTTTAAAAAATATTGCTTGTGAGATGGCACAACAACAATGTGATAATGCAAGATGTCCAGATGAAGACTGTTGGGCTATATGTTTTGAATGGGATTGTGATGAGAATCTTAACGTCTTCCCTGATGAGTGGTTTACAAGTGGTTGTAGTAGCCCTTCTTTTGAACTGCCTTGTGAAATGGGATGCCCTCCTCCACCCTCCGACGATTGTCGAATCACCCTTTGTGGTCTTAATTTCTGTCAATGCGATCCAGTTGCAAACCCGGATGGATGCCCTGACCCATCGGATTGTTCGTTTTGTCTTGGTAGAGACGGGTCATTAGTCCCTTGTTTAGGAGATGACGGAGAAGATAATCCTGAGGCAGTATGTAATCCCTGTAATGGTGGCTGTGATGACGTAGTTGCCTGCCCCTGTGGGCCTACTGGATGTGAGCTTCAAATGGGAGGGGCTTGCCCCCCTGTTTGTTGTGTACCCGGAGAATCAGAATGCTGTCCTTGTGGTGATTACTGGGCACCCTGTGGCATGTGCTGTGATCCCACTGTAGAAGACTGTGGAGGCTGTAGTCCCTATGGTTACCCAGCCCCAGCCTCTTACTGTCGTAGCTGTGAACATTGCAACAATGATCCAACACAACCTCAGTGTTCACCAGATCCAACCCCAGATACACCACATGGTTGTTGCCTATGTGATATTAATAATACATGGTATCCTTGTAATATAGAAGACTACTGCACTCCACCAGAGTGTGATGATTTTTCTTCTAATTGTTATGCTTGCGGCGACAAAAGAATTCCAATCTGGTTTGATTGTGAAGAAGTAAATCCGTGTGCTAATCCCTATGACCCAGATTGTAATCAAACAGGAGACCCTATTGTGTGCTACGAATATAACACAAACGACCCAATTTATTATAATGCATCTAACTTAGGTGCTACAGTTATTATTGAGTATGATAACCCCGTTACAGGCGGAGCTGGATACTCTTACGGAAACGTAGCTACACTGTGTGAAGTCCCTGACCAATTACAGCTGTGCGTTTTTCTAAAAACTTCCGGTGGTTCAGAAACTAAACTGACCTACGAAACAGACTATACTTTAGCAAACGAAAAAGTAATTTTAAATAGTTCAGTAAACACTAGTGGCTTTACAAAGCTATTGCTTAAAAGATGTACAGACGATTCTAAAATGTTTGTTACCTTTAAAGACGGAGCTAAGTTAGGTGCTGATGATGTTAATGCTTCTATGCACCAGCTATTATTCTTGATCCAAGAAAAAGAATTTGCAGCTAACTCATATACTCAGGTATTAAATGCAGCTACTACTAAAGCGTCTATTGATTTCTTTTTAGAATCTACAAAAATTAAGGCAACTGCTATTAATGCATTGAACACCGATGGTGTCTATGCCGCTGGACTTGATGAGTCTATTAGCTTTGTTATCCCTGCTGCTCAAGGTGGTCAAGGTACTACTACTATTACTCTTGACAAAGACAAGGGTAGTAATGCTAGTGGAGCAGCTAACACAATTGTTATTGGTACAATTGGAGCAGCCTCAGCTACAGCCTTGACTTGCGCTGCTGGTACAACGGCTCATGGGCTTACTGAAAAGCAGCACCTTACTCTAACATCTACAGATGGTACAGCTAAAAGATATGTTATTACAGATACTGCTAACGGTGGCGTAGCTACAACAACTGTGCTTAGTGACAGTAGTAACACTGATACAGGTACAGGAACTGCGGGTGCTGCTGAAGATGGTGGTATTGCTGTTGGCTTAAACTTAAGTAGTGCTACTCAACATGATGTACTAACACAGTTTAAGGTAGCTATCGAACATGCTAACGGACACAATGGTAAGATTACTGTAGCTGCTGTTCCTTCAACAGGTGGCGCTGGCTTAAGCGTTGCTCTTACCCAAGCTACTGCTGGCCTTGATGGCAACAAAACTGTAACAGAGGACTTAGCTACTACAATTAACTGTGCTAGCTTCAGTGGTGGTGGTCTTACCGATACTGCTGTAAGAGATCTTCTTGTTAAAGCAATTAACGGAACCCTTGATGGGGTTATTAAAGATGCTACCTCAGGTAACGGAACTAATGGTATCCAAAACGTTACTGCAAGTGCTTCTAGTACTACCCAGATTACTCTAGAAATGGACAAAGCTGGTACTATTGGTAATATTACTAGTGCTGTAGCTGATGCAGATGGCACTACAGGAGATGAGCTTGTCGCAGTCACAGCGTTTACTGGAGGTAAAGACTTTACTTCTACAGAGTTTGATGCCTTTACTTTCCAACTAACAGCGTATGAATCTAGTGGAACTACAACAAAGACATATGTATTTGATGATGATAATAACGGAGCAACAGGAACAACTGATGGCTCTGGTCACGTTCGTATTCAACTTCATAACCTTACATCAATGGCCGAACTTTCTACTGCTATTGAAGCTGCTATTGCTAATGCTAATGGGCATGGTTCTAAATTTACTACACAACGAGCAACATATGATCCGTATGGTAACACTGATGTTACCTACAATAGACTTGTTGTCAAACAAAGTGTAGCAGGAGTAGTTGGTAACTTACAAAACCTAACACATAGTGCAGAGCTTAACGCTAGGA
>JGI24006J15134_10000163_pt1 | contig 50003 bp, 68 predicted proteins | sample LinPmetageLP53_FD_15134 | JGI IMG/M metagenome (IMG submission 15134)
ATGAAGATAAGGAGAAAACCATGAAAAAGCAGCTAATCATCGAGAGCAAAAAGCACGGCACCCACACTGTCTTAATCGATGAGGAGGATTGGGAAAAAGTTAAGGGCTATACATGGTCACTAAGTGTAAAAAAGACGAACACGTTTTATGCCAAAACACAAATTAAACATCCTTCCGGCGAATCGATATCGTGTAAAAGAGATGGCAAAAGACCAAAAGTAACAACACTCCAGATGCATCGATTAATTATGGACCCAATACCGGATGGCATGCAAGTTGATCATGTCAACCATAATGGCTTAGATAATCGAAAGAAAAATCTTCGAATTTGTACCAGTCAACAAAATACTTGGAATGCGCAAAAACCAAAGTTAAACAGAGAAAGCAGTTCTCAATATAAAGGTGTTAGTTGGTATAAAAGATATAATAAATGGGTTGCCAGGGGCACGCATGATGGCAAAAGAATCACTCTAGGGTACTATAATTGCGAAAAAGAAGCCGCCAGAGCCTATGACGCTGCAGCAAAAAAGCATTTTGGCGAGTATGCCCACCTAAATTTTCCTGACAAAAAATAATCGAGTTATTTAGCAACCAATAAAACTACTTATATACGAACAACTTCTAGGAGAAGAATAATGAAAATCACAAAATCGCGACTGAGAAAGATCATCAAGGAAGAGATCGAGCGTGCAGCAGAAGGATTGACCTACAGCCAATATGGTGGAGAATCATCGTCGGACGATGATGCCGCAGTAGAACTGAAGGGGTACCAGGATGCACTGACCGTCGGCTCAGAAGCACCCCGGGAACTCGGGGCGTCAATCCCCGGAGAAAAGCGCCCGGGCATGATTTATAAATATGACGGTGGTTGGGATACGGGGCTTGCACAATTGCTGCAACAAGGCGATATCACCCAAGAAATATACGACGCGATGTTGTCGCCGGTGCGAAGTTAACGCCACAAAGCCACTCTTAAAGGGAATTATCAAATGAAAATCACAAAATCGCGACTTAAACGAATTATCAAAGAAGAACTTACAAAGGCTTTGAGCGAGGAAGTCAGCGTAATGGATATTATCCAGTATGATGTAGAAGATCTTGCTGATGAGGGTATGAATGCTGAACAAATATTCAATGATCTTATGTCAAGCAGAGAGGATCTACAAGGCAAAGGCGAGGAAGTCAAAGCAGCAATTGCCAAACTTTTAAAAATTGGTCCACAAAGTTTTGAAGACGAAACTGGCATGGCAAGATTATAGATCACTAGAGAAGGGTTAAATAATATATGAGATTTATGATTGAAACCGAAGAGGATACCACGTTGCGCATGCTTCTAGAGCTAGACCCAGCGCATGCTCGACGCTTCATTGTAGCGCTAAGAGAGACGTTTCCTGACCTAGAAAAAAGATATAACATGGCAAGGACAGAGCAGTGAAAATATTACTTGAAAATTGGCGAGAGTTCTTAAACGAAGAAATCAAATTTAGCGGTATTCTTAAGTTAATGCCAGAACCAGAAGTTATTGCTCATGCTAAATCTCTTATAGAAACTTTACCCGAAGAGGCTGTTCCATTGGGAGATGATCGCTTACATATAACTCTTGCCCACCAAAGCGTTTTAAAACCTTTTAGAAAACAACTTAAAGCACTGGCCAAAACTGGAGGACTGCCACCCGAGCCAGTCGTCGTTTTAGGAAACAAATGGGAAGAAAGAGTTAACGAAGAATTAGGCCGCAAGTCTTGGGTTGTGTGGGTAGAAAATCAAAATGAATTAAGGAATTATGTAAATCAAGTAATGGAATTGGTTGGAGGTACCTCCGATCCAGAACCACAACGACGCTTTCATATTTCACTAGCCAACTTAACCGGTAATCCGGGGGATTCAGTACGATGAAGCTCCTTCTTGAAAATTGGAGGAAACTAGTCGAAGGGGAAGTGATCGATTTTCCTTCACAACCTGCTGCCGCAGAAGAACCCATTCAGAGAGTCATTAAACTTGAAGGCGATGTTGCTGAACTTTTGGCTGCTATGTATGGAAATCAAGCGGAGATCCCCGTTGAAGTAATCGATCAATTGGAAAAGTTGGTTGATGCTGTGGAGAAAACACTTAAATGAAAAAATTATTGGAAAATTTTCGGCGATTTATCACAGAGGCCGACACATATCCATTTAAACTTCGACAACTGAGTTTTGAGGAACTTGAGACTTTTGTTAAATTGGTAAGAATCCTATCCGGAGGCGGAGTTGAGTACGCCTTCGAATTGGCGGAAAAAGTTGGACTGGAAAAAGAACTGATTGAAGTTGTATTTGCCGGAGAACCAGGGCTAAACTGGAGATACGCGGCAATGTTGGAAAAATACGCGAAAGATACGAAAGATACGAAACTGAAGGAAAAGGCCACAGAGATGGAAGATTATCTTGTTCAACAGCAGCATACCAGAGACTCTGTTGTATTTGCGATCGAGAACATGAAAGAGCCAAAGTTGATGGAGAAGATCTGGGATACAGGCGCAGCACTCAAGGAAGCCGGTTCCTGGGGTAGACCCAATCCTGAGAGGGCACTCAGAGGAATCATCAAGAACCCCAATGCCTCCGAAGACCTGTTGAAAAAAATATTGCGACAGGTTAATGAGTGGCTGCTGATTGGTGATGAGTGGGGCATTGTGACAACGCTCGCTTGGGATCTGGGCACCGAACTGTTACAGCACCCGAGCATTTCCAACAAACCGGACAGAGAGGTCTTTCGTTCCCCGGGGTACAGTGATCGGGGCGAAAAGTTTACCATAGATAATGAATGGGCCAAATGGGCAGGAGTAAAAAATGAAACTCCTACTTGAAAATTGGCGACAGTATTTGAATGAGAGTTATTATCATATCACCCGCTCAGAAAATGTTCCACTTATTATGAAAGGTGGTTTGCTACCATCAAAGCCCGATGACATGCAAGATGTTGAGGGTGTTTATTTATTTAAAAGCGTCATGGACGCAGGAGACGCTCTGATGAATTGGTTTGGAGACAGGTTTGATGAAGATGAACCATTAACCTTATTGCGAGTTGATAGTGCCGGTGCAGGCGAGTTAGATACTGATTCAGCAGCAGGGTTTGAAGTTGTTTCCAAAACCGCCATCGCGCCCGAATTTATTTCGATAGAGCAGGAGAACATTTGAATGAAACTCCTACTTGAAAATTTTCGCCGGTTCATAACTGAAAATGATAATTCAATGACAATTGATGATGTTGAAACTTTGGCTAAACTGTTTCGGATCTTAAGAGGTGTTGACGGCGCGGGGGAAGCGTTTGCCCTGGCAGATGCCATAGGAATGACTGATGAAGTGTTGGAGGTTCTGTACTTTGGTGTCGGCGGCCGAAAAGAAAGGGTTATCGATGTTCTCGAAGATCTAGAGGAGGATGAGGCAGAAGAAATTGCTAAAATTCTAGATATATCTGTTTCTAGACGGCGTATAATGAGAAATTTCATGGAAACTCCGGGTTCTGTAGAGATGGCCTCCAAGAGAACCGATGATGGCGAACCCGTTTTATTGGTCACCAAGATCTTGGATATATCTGATGAAAAGTTTAATACATCCGGATTTCTCGGTGGCTGGGATGGACTCTTTGAGGCAACAGTCATTATCCGCATTATTACGAATCCAAACACTAGTGATGATATCATGAAACGGATTGTAAGGCTTACTTCCAAATGGAACTCTACCGGAAAAAGCCGACGGATGATGCTTAAGCTTATAAAAACGCTTTCTGCGTCCAGAAACCTTTCAAATGCTCCCAATGCACCAAAAGGCCCACTGGCCGCAATTGGTCCCGATCTGGGGCGGCAAGGTGGCCACTTCTCCATAGGATCAAAAATAATAACGCCAGAATGGCTGGAGTGGGCAAAACAATGAAACTGTTAATTGAAAATTGGAGGAAATTTTTGGCGGAAGACCGGGAATACTCTAACCAAGAAAAAATACTCGATTTGTTAAACAACGAAGACCCCAAGATGGTGACGCAAGGTATGCAACTTGCTCCTTATGGTGTGCCGGAAGAATATGAAGAGGCTGAAAGATTAGCTGTCAAATCCGTTGCAAGAAGCTTTGATGTCTTAGAGATTCTGCCTCCAAATAGGCTTGGCCAACACAAAGATGAACGATATTATTATGATGATGATGATAAGGACAGATTGAGTGAACTTCGCGAAAAAGCAAAGACTCTCGCAACTCCCGAACAGCTTAAAGCTTATATTAACGAGTATTTATCCTTTAGAGAAGAAATGAAGACAGAGTACGGATTCGATGAGGATGATTATTATTTCCCCTTAGAATTTATGGGTCACTTTCCAGAACTGATGGGATCCCCAATGGGATACCCAGAATCAATTAGATTGACAGACATGTTTGGCGAAAAGAACGAATTCGTAAATCATTATGTTGTTCATGAATTAAGAGCGATTCTGTCAAACAAGACTATTTAAGGAGAAGGATGATAATACAATGAAAATCACAAAGAAACAACTTAAACGGATTATCATAGAAGAACTCACGAGAGATGACAAAACTGAAATCAGAGATATGATATCAAAAGAGATCCAGACCACTCTTAAGAGCAGGGATACTAAAGATATTATCGAAAAAGAAATAGAAAAAATGATTGGTAACAAAGCNACAAAAGACCAAATGGGTGACATCGCTAANAAAGTNTTGAAAAAACTTTATAAAGACTTNTCCCTTCAGCACCCATANATTATCGATCGAATAAAGGTATAAAAAAAATGAAATATGTAATTGGATTTTGGGCAATACTTCCCTATTTGCCCGGTGAGAACCTATTTATAGAAGAGGAAGAAGTAAATATATTACAAGCTGTAGTTTTAAATTCTGACGAAATTGATACTATTGATGAGAAATTTATTTTAGATCTGCCTCAAAACGAATGGTACAACTTCAAAAATGATATCGTCGCCAAAAATAGGGGATTTAATAATTGAACTGGAAACCAATTCAATTGGCGTTCTTATTGAGAAAAAAAGAAAAATATATATAACAGATGAGGAGGAATACTACTGGATGATACATTGGATTCTAGGATCGTATATGCCTCCATATATTGAAGAAAATTACTTGATTATTTGCCTGGAAAATGGTATACTAAGAATACCACAGGAGAAAAAATGACAACAAACAATTGGAACGTATACAAACTTTTTGCAAATGGAAAAAGAGCGAAATTTCCCATGCATACATTCAAATATGACGATGAAGCACTGGTTTTTGAGTTTTTTACGAAACAGATCGAGCCAACTTTCACTGTAAAACAGAAAAAATCAAAATATATACTGATTCGAGAAGACCTTCCGCAAGAAAGAGATGAAAATACAAAGAGGCCAGAAGAAATTTTGCATCAAAAACGATCAAAAGTGTTTCGCGAGCACCTCATGAGCGTGAATAAAGCGGCTATTGCCGAAAAAAATACTCAATTTGGGATGATTTTGTGCGAAGAAAGCGAATGGAAGTGGCAATGGGCTGCTATGGAGACGGGGACTCTTCAATATTTGCTTGGGGTATCCCCGCTTTTTAAATCACAAGAAGCCGCAGTAGAATGGATGGACTCTCAAATTTAAAAATGCCAAAAAACTTGCAACATGAGGGGCGCTACAACTTCATAAAAAAAGGAGATTTGGTAAAATATACAGTTGAAAGTTTTTCTATGACAACCCAAAGCGGCTTTATAATCGAAGAAGAGAGGTTTTTAGGCATCATTGTAAGTGATCTGATAGAAGCTCATGGTTATGGGACAATTTCTGATCTGTCTTCACTTGGCCACCCGATGACTGATAATCACGACATGGTTCATTTTAGAGTCTATTGCATAAAAAGTGCCGAAGTATTATATATTTCTTGCGATAAGATAGAACTAGTCTCAGGCACCTACTAAAAGACGACATAATTGTCGTCTTTTTTTTGTCTAGGGTAATGGAACACAGTCAATCCAACTATTTATAGTATATTCTATATGAAGGACAGGCTGTGGAGAAGAAAAAAGTAGCAAATGTGATTATTTTGGATGATAATGATCGTTTTTTAGTAATTAAGCGGACAAAAACTGCACCAACTCACCCTTTACACTGGGATTTGCCCGGAGGACACGTTGAAAAAGGCGAATCTTTTGAAGAAGCAGCAATAAGAGAGGCTTTTGAAGAGACAAATCTCGAAATTAGCGCGCTACAGGCTGCAAAAGTGACAAATCCGTTCAGAAGCTTCTTTATTACAAGAAAATATTCCGGAAATATTGAATTTAAAGAAAATCCAGAGTCAGGATTCGTCGAACACAGCGATCACAAGTGGGTAACACTCGAAAAATATAAAAAAATGGAAGATCTAAGCATAAAACCAGAGGATATTGAAAAAGCAATGGAAAATTTATCGAAAAAAAGCCTTTATGAGCAAAAATATCAAGAAAGATTGGAACTTTTGCTTATGGAAGGCCGCAAAGACAACGTTTTTAAAAAATATGCCGCATTGGGGCAGCAAAATTTAGGAAGATTTGCTGATTATGACGAAGAAAACAATTATAAGCACTTAGGGTGGATGGCAAAACAACTTGCGGCCATTCCAGACCTAGATAAATATAAAACAACTGCGCAGCGCGAAGAGGCTGTAAAGATTACCGACGCTGTTGATAAATTTCTGGAGTATGGTCCTCGCTTAAAGCGCAAAGATCTAAATCAGTACAAAAATATTGAAGATATTGCCATGGCAGTCCATACCGATATTATAATGCCGCGAATTGCAAAGTCCAAAAAGGAGAGAGGCAAAGATCCTAGAACAACACAGTTCTCAGAAAGGGGCGAAGGAACTATAATATACGAAGATGATCGATATTTTGTAGTTAGACCTGATACTCTGGAGGCTTCTTGTTACTTTGGACAAAAAACTAGATGGTGTATAGCCCAGCCAGGAAATTCATATTTTACAGACTATACGGAAAATGAACAGAAGACATTTTATTTTATAAAAGATGATGGCTTGAGAGCAGATGACCAGTTCCGCCAAATGGCAGTTCAAATGGGGCCGGGTCCGACATTTGAAATGTTCTGGGATAGACACGATGAGCCATATGATGACCATACGGAAGATTGGGAAATGTTCGCGGAGCATATGCATGATGCAACAGATATGCCGATCGGTATTGCTGAAAAAATTATGGAAGCAATATATGATCACGCAGAAGACAATCCACCTCAAGAGAATGCGTTTCGCGCATTATCTATGAGAGTTGATGAGGAGAACGAATTTGATTCACAAAATATAACACTCCACTCCGGTTTCGATGATTATGACGACGGGCGGGGGTCGATGAGTCCCTATGGCGAAGTGAGGATTGTCATTGATCTGGATGAACAGTTAGAAGAATTTTTAGCACAGAGGGCATTCATAGATTGGGAAGACGAAGAAGCAGACTTTCAAGAAATATTTATTGAACGACTTGAGGCGGGCATAACAGAAAATGAGGAAGAGTATCAAGATTATAAAACTGGCGAAGAAGTAGAATATCCAGAAGGTTTTGCAACCGATTGGTGGCACATAATAGGTGTTGAACCCGAGTCGTATGTAGATTTTGAAAACTTAAGAATAGGCATAGTTGGTGATAAGTTCTATCTTGATTTTTATGTGGCGGAGAAAGGTAGTTATGGAGACACAAGACTGTTTACAGACGCTGATGAGGCGGAGTATGAGATTGGGCACTTAGCTAGTATATTTGATAACGATGCTGACTTCTCTGGCTTGGAGCCTTTGTTATATCAGTTGATTCCTGAGATGATTACAGGCGGGATGGCAATGTCGGATGTAATCGAAGCATTCGATAAAATGGCTAAAGCCCTGCGACTTACTTCTTATGGCGATCATAAAATATCGATCGATGTAACTCGGGTCGATCAATATAACCGTAATGCTGATATGAAGGCTTTATTTGACATTCCAGTGCCAGATTTTTATAAAAGTCTTGGTTATAATACTGGAGAGATTGCAATGCAAGAACAGTTGGAAGAAATTATTAGAACAACGTTAAAAGAAATATGGGATAGCGCACACGCTATGGCTGCAAATCAACTGCGGTTACAGTTTGGCTCTGAATATGATGAAAGAGGTAGTGGTATGGCCATGCCAGGGGTTGTTGTAAATCTTGTAGATCAAACGCGCCAACGAAAAGCAATCCGAGCATGGCTTAGGGTTGATGTCCGATTTATGGATACACCAGAAGAAATGTGGACAGCATATAATTTCTTTAAGTTTATTGCCACTAATTATGATAAATTGTCGGCAAAGTTCACAAAAGAATTTAATCGAGAAATAGAAATTATGCAAAAAAGAACTGGTCAAGTTGTTGGCTATGCCGGCGGGGGTCGGGTAAATATAGGGGGTGATGAAGAGGCAGTAATCACCGATGACGATATTGTATCAGAAGGAAGCAAATAAATGTCTAAACAAAACTTAGAAGAAAAGAAAGCACAGAAATGCTGGCCCGGTTATAAAAAGAAGGGCACCAAAAAAATGTTTGGTAAGACAGTCAATAACTGTGTCAAAAAAGAAGAGCTTGAAGCAGTTCTTGATGAGAAGCGCAAAAAGAAGAAGAAAAAGTCCAAAGGCAAGAAGGACGCCTGCTACCACAAAGTAAAATCTCGATATAAAGTTTGGCCTTCTGCATATGCTTCGGGTGCTCTTGTAAAATGTCGCAAAGTTGGTGCTAAGAATTGGGGAAATTCTAAAAAAGAGTCTCTTCGCATTGTCATCGAAGATGAGCTTTCTCAAATAATGTTAGAAGGAGAACAGGATATCGACGATCTTAAAAAAGCAATTATGAAAGCCTTAAGAGACGAAGGTGGTGCAGCAGGGATGGATGCTTTAGAAAAGCATACAGATGCATCTGAAGAAGAAATAAGAAAAGTCATCAACAAAGAAGATGATATTCAAGTTCATGACGATGGCGATATTATTGATATTAGTGGACTAGAAAAAACAATCGAAGAAGAGCTTATGGCATATTTATTGGAAAAGAAGCAAGCAAGTTCAGAAGATAGTCTTCGAGATTGGTTTGGCCGGAAAGGCGAGAAAGGCTCCACCGGGGGCTGGGTTGACTGTAATGCTCCAGATGGCGATGGTGGTTATAAAAAATGTGCTCAAGGCGATAGAAAAAAGAAGCCGTATTGTCGTCCGACACCTTCGGCATGCAAAGAAGAGCCTCAAAATGAAGAATTGGACAGAATTATCGATGAGGAAATCGACGCGGTTCTTGATGAGAAAAAGAAAAAGAAAGCCTGTAAACCCTCGAAGGGAAAGCGCTTTGCGAAGCGTGTAAATGGCAAATGTCGCTCATACGGGCAAAAAGGAAAAGCCAAGGATGGCGGAGATCGTATACGACCCGGCACAAAGAAGGGCGATGCGTACTGTGCGCGATCAGCAAAGATTAAGAAGTGCAAAAACCCCCCCTGCGCCAACGCATTATCCCGCAAGAAATGGAAGTGTCGTGGCTCAAAATCTATGAAGAGTGAATAATGGAATTAATTTCAACACATATATGTAAAGGAAAAAACGTTGGTGTTCACGGAAATCTATTCGGTGGCACAATGTTAGCATGGTTAGATGAGGCTGCCGCAGCGTTTGCCGCACAGTCTTGTGATACACCCCGTGTAGTGACCGTGAAGCTATCTGAGGTCCATTTTAAAAAGCCTGTGAGGGTAGGACATATCATTAAAATATATGCCGACGTAAAGAGCATAGGGGACACTTCTATGACGATTAATTTAGAGGCCCGCAGACACTCTCCTTATAACGGCACTCAAAGATCTGTTTGTGAGATGCACATTACTTTTGTTCGAATTGATGGAGATGGTGAGCCGATTCCATTAAGTGAAAAAGTTAAGAATAAATTTAAAGATGGCACGAAATGAATATAAGAAGTATTTATGTATGTAAGTAGAATTTATTCTTATTAGCAAAAAGGGAGAAGTAAAATGAAGTTATTGCTTGAAAATTGGCGTAAGTTTGTGAATGAGGCAAAAAAATTAGTTTGCCCGAAGCCGACACAGGATCTTGAATTAAATACAAAGAACAGAAATGCGGCTATTCAAGCAGAGCATATACAATATGGGCCTTTAAACCTAGCAGATGAAGAATACTGGGAAAAGGCTGCAGATCATTGGAATACCGATGTTGAAGTCGCGAAAAAGTCTCGTTGTGGAAATTGTGTCGCTTTTGATGTTTCGCCAAGAATGTTAGAGTGTCTTCCTGGTCCTGTCTCAGAACCAATTGAAGATGAAGAAGGCAAATTGGGTTATTGTTGGATGCATCATTTTAAATGTCATTCTGCACGGGCTTGTTATACATGGGCCGGCGGTGGTCCAATTTCAGAAGATGAAGTTTCTGCTGAGTGGCAAGAGCCAGGAGCGAAGGAGTGAAGCTTCTATTTGAAAATTGGCGAAAGTATTTGAATGAGGCTTACCTTGATACTTATGCAGGATTTGCTGGCCGGAAAACAAGGACATCTCTTCAGGATCCTTTAAAAGATCCGGGCAACGAAGGATCCTTTAGCCAATCGAAAAACACTTTAAAAAATATTTTAACACTTTATGCCATTGTTGGTGAAGAAGGAAACATTCTTACAAAACCAGAGGAAATTAGAGGAAAGTATCCACCAGCGCTGGAACGTTTTATTCCGGAAGAATGGGCTAGGGGAAATATAGAAGATCCCGAATTGAAAGAACTTGTAGGCGAAAAGTGGAAACCCCTAGGAGAATTCAGCCTGCGAGATTGGCACAGATATAAGAAACATAAAATAAATGTTTTGTCCCATCTCAGAAAGTATTTGCTCGAAGGAGTAAAAAATGAAACTCCTACTTGAAAATTGGCGAAAGTATTTGAATGAAGTTTCCTTTTCGGACGCAAAAGATATTCTGGACTCCAAACGCACTTTAAAAATTATTAAAGCATATAACTATGATAGAGCACAAGATGATGTATATTATTCTGTGCACGATGGAGAGATGGGTATTCAACACCGTAACTTCAAGAACTATCTTCTAGATATGATACCAGACGATCTAACAGATAATCAAAAAGGCACCTCTGTTCTATGGATTTTAAAACTGGCAAGAGAAGACCCAAAAGTTGCTTCGGATCTTATTAATGGTCGCATGCGACCGTACCGGGGGGGTTGGTCCGGACTGGAAACATTTTTCCACCATCAGCGATTTATGCCTAGGCAAGATCTCATGCAAGTCAAATCTTGGATAGATCTTATTGATATGGTAGACGACGCAAAAGAGGAAATTCGAAAAGCACAAGAGAAAAAGAATTATCTTGATGCAGAAAAAGGCACAGAAATCTTCAGAGATGACGATAAGTGGACTATCGCGGCGCTTCACAATAAAGGTGCTGCATGCGAACTCGGTAAAAACACCGACTGGTGTACTGCTGCGCCCGGTTTAGACTATTTTCAAAATTATTATAAACCAGAAGATCCTTTGTTTTATTTTGCATCAAAAGAGTCAGATCTTGGTGGAATGGTAAGCGCCAAATATCAATTTCATTATGGCTCATCTCAATTTATGGATTCGAAGGACAACCGGGTCAATAAAGAAACTTTTGAAGTGTTGCACGACATGCTTATTGAAACAGAAGCATATAACAAGTATGATATACTCAAAACATTTGATTTGAAGAGAATGGCGCAAATGCGCCTCGTTGAAGGACCGGGTTCGGAGGCACTGATAGATGAGATGAGGGAGATTCTGAATTCTTTAAAAGATTACGCGCAGCCCTACAGTATATTAGAAGAGATAACAGAAATGGCAACTTTAGATCATTTTAATATTCCAACATATATTCTAAGATGGTTAGCTAGCGAAGAGTTTTATAAATATGCTGGAATTGCTAGAAGGATTATTAAATACCATGATATTGTTCCTTCGAGTATCCTAAAGGACTTGGCAGAAAACAATCCATATGGGAGAACAAGAGAGATGGCTAAAGACGTTTTAGAAAGAAGGGTTAACTCTAAATGAAACTCCTATTTGAAAATTGGTGGAAATAATATGGCATATTCAAATAAAGTAATAGATCACTTTGAAAATCCACAGAACGTGGGCAGTATGGATCGAAATGATCTGGATGTGGGCACTGGTATAGTTGGTGCGCCGGCTTGCGGCGATGTAATGAAGCTTCAACTGAGAATCAATGACGATAATATTATCGAGGACGCCAAGTTTAAAACATTTGGTTGTGGTTCTGCAATTGCTTCTAGTTCGCTAATTACGACAATGGTTAAGGGGAAGCACACGAGCGAAGCAGAATCCATCAGCAACTCTGATATTGCACGCGAGCTTTCTCTCCCGCCGGTTAAGATTCATTGTTCTGTTTTGGCAGAAGACGCAATCAAAGTCGCTATTAAAGATTGGAAGGATAAAAATGAAGCTACTATTTGAAAATTGGCGAAAGTTTTTGAAAGAGAACAAAGCCCCCAAGGAACCCGAAGTTAAAGCGGTTCTAAAAAAACTGGGATTGACCTACACACGATGGCTTGGTTCTGGATACTATGGCTCTGTCGTTGAGATCGAGAACCCAAAAACAGGAGAACGGCGCGCAGTAAAGATTGTAGTAGACCAACCAGATGAAGAAAGAATTTATTCTTATGTTATGAACAATAGGGATAAATTTGGAGAATATGCCAAGTATCTACCGGAGGTTTATTCAATTGATTCCGTTCAACTTGGCCAATACAAGAAGTATGCAGCCATTCAAATGGAACTATTAGAACCAGCACCAGAAGCACTCCGGAGAGTCTTTGTCAACGCAGAGCAGGCCGAGGACACTGATTATAGCATCAGAGATAGGGCACTGTTTAAGAACCCTAAGTTCGTTACGCGAGTGACTACAGAGGCTGTGGAGGACTTCCAAAGGTCGCTAGATACGATTTATGATTATCGGAAGACTTCGCCTTGGGCCGAAGAGGCAATCAAGCGCATCGCAGCGAAGTTCTTTTCTGTTGGCGTGAAGATGTCTATGGAGTTTTCTCCGCAGAATAAATCAATTATTGGCAATTCAGATGCAGCGTATTTGAAATCGAAAGAGTCCATAACACTCATGAATCTTATTTTGGAAGATTTTGCAGATGTCTTTCTCCATGGAAAAGGCCGATTCAGCATGTTGCAATCCGGTAATAAGCCGTTCTATCAGAAGAATCCCGCCACGCTTGATGATTTCCTCAAGAACCGAATGGGAGGATCCGCAAGCGTCTTTTATGAAGCATATTCACAAGAATTTATTCCAACCTATCCGGTCACAAATAAATGGCGTCCAAATCCCGAAGAGGCGGCAGATCTTCCGGAAGTTCAGGCAATTACAGCCGCTTTGGAGAAATTAGGAGAACTTGGACTGAATCCGGGTGATGTCCATTCGGGAAATATTATGATCCGATCTGGGACGAATGATGTCGTTTTTGTTGATCTCGGATTATTTAAGATAGGGAGAGTGAAAGCAAAATGAAACTACCAATTTTTATCGAAAATAGCAAAATCCCAGTTTGGCTATCTTATTTGTCTCCAATTAATATTGGAGCTATAGCCTTCGGACCACTGGTTATCTCGCGAGGAACAATGGGGGAAAACACAAGAAGGCATGAATCCATTCATTGGGAGCAGTATAAAGAGTGTTTAATCATTGGCTTTCTTTTATTATATTTGGCTTTTTGGATTCGCGGTCTTTTTCGTGGATATGGGGGTGATGGGGCATATATGAGCATTCCCTTTGAAAGAGAGGCTTATGACAATGAGGAAGACACAGAATATTTAGCGGATAGAAGTCGGTATGCATGGAGGCATTATTTATGAAACTCCTACTTGAAAACTGGCGAGAATATTTGGATGAAAAGAATAGCTATCGCGATCGTATAAAATCTTATATTAAAGATAGAGATAAAATGCTTGGTCAAGGCGGGCAAAAAAACGTGCCGCCTTATACTGGCGGCTTAGGAAAGCACGTTACATTTGATAAACAAACAAATAATGTCGGCGAATCGATAGAAGAAGCAGACGAAGAAAGCTTTAAAATTCGTGATTCTATGCAAGCTGACATATGGCAAGACGAAATCTTAAATCCAGAAGTGCAAAATCGATTACTAGAAATAGCGGAAAATTTTCTAAACGGTCTTGAAGTTGAAGTGCAGATGGAGGATTTGCGTTTTACTGGATCGCTAGCGAATTATAACTGGTCGCAGTATTCTGATGTCGATATACATATTGTTGTAGATTTTTCGAAAGTCAATGAAGACGCGGAACTCGTTAAAGCATATTTTGATGAAGCTCGCATGCGGTGGAATGACAAACACCGGATTATGATTCACAGCTTCGAAGTTGAAATATATGTTGAAGATACGGATGAGGATCACAAGTCTTCTGGAATCTATTCTATTATTGATAATGAGTGGATCAATAAACCTGATCCAGATGGAGATGGCATTGATTATGAAACTGCCCAAAAGAAAGCGAATGATTTTGTAAATCGTGTACAAAGCATTGAGAAATTAGTATCAAAAGAAAAATATCAAATAGCCCTCGACAGGATTGATCGCACAAAACAAAAGATAAGAGATATGCGACAAGCAGGACTAGAAAGCGAAGAAGCGGAGTTCTCTCCTGAAAATATTGCCTTTAAAATACTTCGAAGAGATGATATACTAAAACAATTAAATGATCTTAGGCGCAGTGCTTACGATGAACAGATGAGCCTAAAGCAAGAAAATGATGGCGGCAATAGCTTTCAAAATTAAATGACACTATTTACTTTTGTCAACAAGAGGGTACAAAATGTCTGATGACAACGGATGGAGCGAGTATTCTAAATTAGTTTTAAAAGAGTTGAGCAGTCTGGCTTCAAGCATCCAGTCATTAAATAATGAAATTCAAGAACTTAAGCAAGAAATTACTAGAATGCGCGAAAGAGAAGACCGTGTAGAAGAACTGAGAGCTTGGAAAGAGAAAATAGATGAAGTCGCATCGCCTTCTCAGTTACAAGCTGTTCTCAAAGAAATCGAATCTCTTAAAGAATTTAAAACAAAATCAGTAACCGTTTTTATGGTAGTCCAATTCTTGATGGCTACAGCGGTTGCGGCATCAAAAATTTTAGGATAATAAATGTTATTTGAATATGGAAAGTTTTGGCAAAATATAACCATTGTTGTTATTACTTGGATTGTGTATGGCATCTTTGGATTTGAATTTATCTGCGCAACTTTATTAGCACTGCTATTGACTTCACAAATAAATGGAAGATAAGAAGCCTTTTGGTTCCATACATTCACAAAGTTTTTCGCCCGGTGATTTAGTCAAGTGGGCTAAGTGGAACACTAAAACTTCTAGCTGGGAAAAGAAATATGGCGTGATTGTTAAGATAAAAAATGAAATAAGGACCAACCGCCTTGTTTCAATTTCTTATGTCTATGTATATGAAAGAGAAGGTGTAAAAGAATTTTTTACCCTCAGTTTAAAAAAAGTAGGTGACCATGAAGAGTATAGTCGATCATATCGCGATATTGGTGGATGACTTAAGTGTTGCTGAGGATTGGTATTGTTCTCATCTATGCGGTGAGGTTAAATTTCGTGACGAAAGATACATTCGCCTCAAGCTTAAAAATACTAATATTGCCCTAATTGATAAAAAATATTATCCACATGCCCATTGTGGCATTTTGGTTGACAAAATAGAAGACCTCCCTATGGAAAAAGGTGAAATTGTAAAACATCGTGATGGAACTATGGGCGTTTATGTAAAAGACCCGTTTGGAAACTATTTAGAGTATATATGGTATTCGGATAACCAAAAAGAAGTTTTTTTAAACAATGATTAATACACTTAAGCCACTTATTAAGCAATTTATGCCTTTTGCACAACAAAGAATGGGTTTCAATAAACCGCCTAGGCTATTTTTGCGTCAAGATGAGGATAACGCAAAAAATCCGCTTGGAAAAACAGCTTATTATGATCCCAATCAAATGTCTGTCACTTTATATATATCCGGTCGTCACCCAAAAGATATTATGAGATCCTTGTCTCATGAGCTAGTACACCATACCCAAAACTGCAATGGAATGTTCAATGAGGTTGGAGAAATGGGGGAAGGGTATGCACAAAACGACGAACACCTGCGTGAAATGGAGCGGGAAGCATATGAACAAGGTAATTTATGCTTTAGAGATTGGGAAGACGGAATAAAACATACTATTTATTTTGAACATTTGCAAAAAGGAGCAAAAACTAAAATGTCTATTAAAAAATGGAAAAACAACGAACTTAAAGGTTTGTTAACAGAACAATGGGGATTCCAGATGGATCTCGGCAAATTAAACGAGGCTAAAGGCGAGAAGGGTGACGCTAATCCACTCGGTGGCCAAAGAGAAGAATTTGATGCAGATCTTGATGGCGCACCTGATGGTGGTGACGCTGATAAAAATGATCCGGACGTTCAAGAAGAAGGGGCTTTCTCGCCCAATCACTACTGTGTTCACCATGGTGGAGTTTCTAGAAACGGCTCAATTGAAATGGCGGAAGCTGTCAATCACAACTATAATAAAGGGTTGGGAAAAGTTACTCATTATGATATGAAGTTTTCTGATGGCTTGATTATGGAGAATGTAGCACTTGAAGATATTCAAATCACAGATGCATCTCTCGCGGAAGGGCACGATCACCCTATGAAGCGCGATGATGATGAAGAAGATGCCAGCCAGAACGCCCCGCTTGAGGAAATGGACATGAGTGCGTACTATCAAGCTGAGGCAGATTGCCGCCAGACTTCGAGGGGAGATCAAGAGGTGCTTGATAAATGTATACAGAATACACTTGCGAAGCAGGACGCCCCGCTTGAGGAAATGGGTTGTGGCGACCATGCCGATATGGGCGGTGAGATCGAAGTTGTCGATGATATGGCTGTTGCTGAAGATCCTGAGTCTTTAATTAATACCATCAAGGGGCTTTTAAGCCAGCTAGAGGGTTCAATGGGTGCGCCCCCAATGGAAGAGCCAATGATGGAAGGCGGAGATGATGAGGAGCTTGAAGAGCGTCGAGCAAGAGGGCGCGATCGGGAAGGTATGGCACCCGATGCACGTCGTCGTCCAATGCAAGAGACAGTCGTTCGTCAGCGAATTCGCAAGATTCTCAAGAACGTTAAATTTAAGAAATAGGAAATAAATAATGAGAACCATTCTTAAAGAAGGTAAAGCAAACACCCATTTGACCCATTTAGAAGAACTAGTTCTGACAAGAGGCGAAGAAGGCTATAAAATGGCCAGATCGTTCTTGTTGGAAATGATTAAAGTTCTTAGAGGTGATGGAAATACCAAAGTCAGCACTTCGGTTAAATGGGATGGCGCGCCGGCAATCTTCGCAGGCATTAATCCAGAAAATGGAAAGTTTTTTGTTGGAACAAAATCTATTTTTAATAAAGTTCCCAAAATAAACTATACTGTAGAAGATGTCGATCGAAATCACGGGCATGCGCCGGGATTAGTCGATAAATTAAAGAAAGCGCTGTATTATTTACCTTCTTTGGGTATTAACAAAATCCTTCAGGGCGATTTCATGTTCGATGATGGAATGATAGAAGTTGTTGATATTGATGGGGAGGCTCATTATAGATTTAAACCAAATACAATTGTTTATGCTGTTCCTGTTGATTCTAAATTGGGACAGCAAATAAAAAATGCGAAGTTTGGTATTGTCTTTCATACAACATATGATGGCTTACATAGCGGAGCCTCGTTTGGAGCCGATGTAAGTGGACTCAATAGAAGGCCAGATGTTTGGTTTGATGATGCGTTCTTTAAAAACGATACGGGCTATGTAACATTAACTGACGATGATGAGGAGCGGGTTGTAACGCTTGTTACGCAAGCCGACGCAGTTAATAGTAAGATAAATTATGAAAATCTTCCTTTAGCGAAAATGAATATCTATCTTAATAGCGAGATTCGCGGGGGTGCATTTGCTGATGATGCAGAAGGCTCGTATCAAGGCTTTCTGAATTGGAATCAAAATAGGCTCGACAAAAGAATCAATAAATTAAAAAGCGAAAAAGGCAAGCAACGTGCTATGGCTACCGGTCAAGCAGAGTTAGAAGCTATTGAGCGCTCCAAAAACGACATTTTAAATATTTTTAGACTCTCGCGACTGTTATTTGAAGCAAAGAACGTCTTTATTGAAAAATATAACAATGCGGTGTATGCCACTAAACATTTTGTTGACGATGGCTCTGGCGATCTTAAAGTATCAAACCCAGAAGGCTATGTCGCTGTTGATTATACAGGCAACGGAGTCAAATTTGTTGATAGATTAGAGTTTAGTCGTGCTAACTTTATGATGGATAAAGGGTTTAAGAAGGCTGGCGTAAAAGAAAATAACATATTAGAAATATTTTGGAACAATAAGAAATCCACCAAAATGTCTCTTAAAGAATGGCATACATTGCTTCCAAAAACCAGAAAAACGAATAAAAAGCTTTTCGAAAGCCTTAAATCCGGTAAAATGGTCACCTCTTTGGTGTCTGATAGTAAAATGGTAAAGCTAGCTCTAGCAGAAGCAGTTCAGTGGGCTATTGACGAGCAAGAAGAAACTTCCCCTGACATACCCCCTGGTAAAACTATTGCGATCGTTCCAGGGGCATTCAAGCCTCCGCATCTAGGTCACCTTGGTATGGTCATGACCTATTCTAGTATGGCTGACGAGGTAGTGGTGCTAATATCTTCTCCAAAAAAACTAAAGTCTCAAAGGACCATTAATGGTAAGTCGGTAACTGCTCAGAATTCTAAACAAATTTGGGATATGATGATATCGGACGCCGGACTGACAAATGTTTTAGTTCAAATTTCTAATGAGCCATCACCCGTTAGGGCAACTTTTCAATATGTTGGCGAAGATGGCCCATTGGATCCAGGAACAACGTTGATTTTAGGAGCTAGCAGAAAAGGTGGCGATCATAAGCGTTGGGCGGGTGCAGATAAATATATAAAACCCGGAGTTAAGCTTATCGATCCTGCAGTTAGTGCTGTGGTGCCAGAACTTCGCGGTGACGGAGTACCCTTTAGTGCTACCGACGCAAGAAATGCTTTATCAAACAATGAGGACGCAGATCTCTTCTTTGGGGATGGCAAAACGCAAATAGCTAGAGACATACTAGGATTGGATGAGATGCAAGAGATGTCAGCAGTGGCAGGAATGGCAGGAGGGACAGGAGGGGCTGTGACTGGTTATTCTGGCCCTTTGGGGTCTACAAAGGATGATGAAGAAGAAAGAGAATTTGTTAATGAAGTCATCTACTATTTATACAAACAAGGAATTTTAAAATGAGTAATGAAACAATGCTTAGAGAAAGTATACGATCAGTTGTAAAGTTTGTCAAGGAAAAAAGACTGAAAGAGGAAAAAGACCTTAGAAAGATCATTCGCAAGATGCTTGATTATGAACTTAGTAGCTTAAACGAAACACAAGTAGCCGATACAGATCCAACCCCGAATAAATCAACTGGGATTAATGTTTTAGAAGATCTTTTGAAAAAAATAATTCCTATTCTAGAGACAGATTATAAAATCCTAACAACGAACGTTGAACAAAGAAATTCTTTTCGCTCTCACGTTATTCAGGCAATTGTACAAACTTTAAAGCCTGTGGAAGTGAACAACGACGCGGATCTAGATCCTGGTGATGATCTGAATGAAGACATCGAAATAGAGCTTTCAGACGATCAAAACGATGATGATAAATTTATTGACATTCGCACAGATGCTGAAAAAGAAGCCGATGTAGAACCAGAGGATCCTCGTCAAGATTTTGGTATTGAGGGTCAGGATCAAACTGGAAGAAATATGGCTTATAGTTCTTTTAAGAAAATTGAAACAAATATTATTGATTCATTTGAATTGCTTTCGAATGATGAAGATAAAGAATTATTTCACGATTATCTAATAGCAAATGTAAAGCTTTATTTTGATAAATTTGAAACAGAACTATCAGATAAGGTAGCAGAGCCAACAAATCAAGCCTATACTGCAGCTTCAGAAGAAAACAGTGAAGATCCAACAGAAGATGAAATTGACTTGGGTTTATAAAAAAGACTTGACAAGCAATTAAAACATTGTTATAATATGATTGTAAAAACAAATGAAAGAAATAAAAACTAACAATATTAATAGTCTAACACAAAAAGGCTTATTAAACAATGAATTATTGGTTTTAATATCAAATTTAACTTTAGAAGATTTAATAGCTATCAAAATTGAGCTAGCTTCTTTACATTTAAAAAATAGACTTTATGGTCTTGACATTTGGAAGAAAATGAATTATATTACTAAAGAAGCATTATTGAGAGTTGCTATATCCTGCACTAAATCAAATTCTGAAGCATCAAGGTTTTTAGGAATTTCCTTAGATAGTTATAGAAAGAACCTTCAGAAATTTAATATGTATAAGGAATAAAACTAATGAAATTTATAAATGAGTGGAGACAGTTTTTAAAAGAAGAAAACTTTATAAAAGACTTTCCTCTAGAGATTGATGAGGAGGGGAATGTTATTTTATATCACGTTTCTTCAACAGCAAATATTACTGAATTCAGACCAGCAATTGCTGCAGCCAATGCCCAAAATTATACAACAAGAGATTATGTGACTTGGGATAGGCCAAGAGTTTTCTTTTTTACAAAAAGAGGACAGCAGGATACCGGAATAGGTGAAATACCGGGTAAAAGCTTTTATAAAATAAAAGTTGCACCAGATAAACTTTATCCTGTGGCGCAAGACCCTGCGCAACTTTCTTCTAGACAGCAGGTTCAAGAATATATGGCAGAACACATTCCTGCTTTCAATGAGAAATATGAGAAAGCTCAGAAATGTGATTCAGTAAATGATGAATATAATGAATGGCACATATGTTCAAAAGCGGAAGACTCTAATGGCATGGCTTGGTATCAGGATAGGTTTGCCGGCAAAAGGTTTTTAATCGATGACCCCAAGTTTCATTCAGACAAGCCAAACGTTTATGAATTGGTAGCCAGATTAGCAGAAGAAAGATATGGGACAATTGGATTTATATACCCACAGGAAAGCGGGGATCCAGATACAATGATAGCTGTAATATGGCGTCCCATTGAAACTTCACAGTTAGAAGACAATTTTTATTAGGAGAAAAAAATGAAAAGTAAGTTTTATGGAGCACCAATCACTAATATTTGGGGGAATACAATTCGTTATGGTATTGTTCGCGACTCAAAGGAGAGGGATGGTTGGCTTTATTTAGAGTGCGATTGGATTGATGATGAGCTTTATGAACACGATGTAGAAAGGGTTTGTAATCTAAGAGGCATTGAAAAAGATGAAAGTTTAGAATGGCTTAGAATCGATAAAATAAATATTATTGACATCAAAGAGCATGTAACAAAGCTTTCAAAACTATCTTATGCAGTTAAGGAAGTAGATGGTAGCGCTGATTATAATTATTATTTAACCGAAAGTTCCCACGATCCTTATACTATATTAACTTAAGGGGGTAATCTAGGCTTCGACAGGGTAAAAGATTAAAAGAGTGCAAGCAGGTTAGATACGACCTTAACAGTTCAAAAAACATAGTTGCAAATAACAACACACACTTCGAAGCAGTCGCGTTAGCGGCCTAATCGGGAGGCTGATTAGAGCCTTCTGTCCAATCTAATCAACACAACAGATAAGTTGTAAAAATCAAAAAAGCTCAATGCAATAGGCCGGTAAGCGTTGTTTTAAAGCCGGCTATCTTTGTTAGTTTGTTATAGTAAACTAAATAAGCTTGTGAATGACTTAATATTGGCATTATTCTGGACGGGGGTTCGACTCCCCCTACCTCCACTTTAAATTATGGAAACACTTTTTTTGACACCTTTTTCGTTTTTTTGTTGGCTTTGGATAATAAGCTTTACTATTATATATTTAAGTCGTGAGACGCTATATAACTATATGGTAGAGGTCTTAGAAGCGGCAAAAGAGAGACTTAGGGTTCCATCCCCTCACGAAATTTCAGAACACAATTTTAATTTTAACCATCCAGCCACTAACGTTGAGGAAGAAGACCCATTAACCTATTCACATTTAGGGAAAAAAATTTCAGTATTATCAGATACAGAACAATGAAAAAAATAAAAATATATCCAAAAGCCTTAAAGCTAGATTCATCTTACAGACCACTAGGATTAATCGACTCTTTAGAGGCTTTAGTTTTATGTATTTGCGGCAAAGCGGTAGCAGTCGAACAATATTGCAAAACAATAAGTTCGGTTTCACAAGTTTTTAAATTACCAGCCGTTATTGTTTTGAAAAGATTCGTTAAACACAGATTTACTGAACTTGCTCCAAGAAAAAGAAATATATTTTGGAGAGATGCGAACGTTTGTCAATACTGCACTAAGGCATTTCACATTAAAGATTTGACAGTTGATCATGTGATCCCTAAAAGCCGAGGTGGAAAAAATACTTGGCAAAACTTGGCAACCAGTTGTATGAAATGTAATCAAAAGAAAGGGGCAAGAACCCCAGAAGAGGCCAACATGAGGCTTTTGAATAAGCCACATAAGCCATCCAGTTTTCTTTTGAAGAACGTCGGTAAGGGCCAAATTAGTGATTTGTGGTCTAATTATCTATGGCACGTTTAAGGAGTCAATTAAATGGCAGTTAAGAAAAACTACTTGTTAGATACCAGTGTATGTCTGACAGATTCAGAATCAATATTTAAATTTGATAATCATGATATCTTTTTACCGTTGAAAGTATTGGAAGAGATTGATAAACACAAAAAAAGACAAGATTCCGTTGGCATTAATGCTAGAAAAATAATTCGTTCGCTAGATGAACTTCGAACAAAAGGGAATTTGCAAAAAGGTGTTCGTTTGGGAAAAGGAAAGGGCGTTTTAAAGGTAATGACCTATGAAGCTGCCCAAGGAACAAAGTTTCCGCCTGATTTGAATAAAAATATTCCAGATCATATAATCATTGCTACAGGGATGGCTGTTACAAAATCTTCCCCAAAGAGAAAGACCATTATCGTTAGCAATGATATCAATATGAGAGTAATTTGCGATTCTTTAGGTTTGATGGCGCAGGACTATACTTCAGAAGAAGTGGTTAATAATACAGATGAGCTTTATGATGGATTTAGTGATGTTTTGGCAGATGACGAAATTATTGATAGATTTTATTCGGATGAAAAAATATTTTTAGATGAGGTTGATACAGAAGAAAAACTGTCCTCAAATCAATACTTAATGCTATCATCCATTGCCAACCCAAAGAAAACCTGTTTAGCGCGCTTTGAAGACTATCAGAGTCCCTTGAAAAAAATAGTCTATACCAGCATACCCGATTGGAATATAAAGCCAAGGAACAAGGAACAGAGCTTCGCTATCGATATGCTTTTAGATCCATCAATCAGGTTGGTTTCATTAATTGGCCGAGCAGGGTCTGGAAAAACGCTTTGTGCAATTGCTGCAGGGTTGCAACAAACAATTGGAAAAGATAATTTATATTCGCGTTTGATTGTTTCTCGACCGGTTCAACCGATGGGTAAAGATATTGGCTTCTTGCCCGGTACAATGCAAGAAAAAATGCTACCATGGTTAATGCCCATTCAAGATAATCTTAAATTTTTGATGGGAGATAAGACCAGTCTAGAAATGTATATAGAAAAGGGTAAGATAGAAATAGAGGCTTTGACTTACATTCGTGGTCGATCAATTTCTGACGCTTTTATTATTATTGATGAGGCTCAAAACCTCACTAGACACGAAATAAAAACAATTATTACTAGAATTGGAGAAAACACAAAAATTGTCCTAACAGGTGATATTGAACAAATTGATAATATTTATGTTAATGAAACCTCAAATGGTTTAGCCCACGCAGTTGAAAGCTTTAAAGATTATAAAATAGCAGGACATATAACTTTCAGAAAAGGTGAAAGGTCAGAGTTGGCAACGTTAGCATCGAAAGTTTTATGATAGAAGCTTGACAAATATTGTATAATATGTTATATTTGTTTCTAAGGAGGAGATATGGAAGTTCAAGATGAACAAATAAAGACAGAAAACGAAATACACACTAATCCAATGCTAGCAATGGTAGTTGAAAAAGATACAGAATTAAAAGCTTATCTTGTAGAGTATGTTGGGAAAAAGCTTGACTGCGAAAATGTAACTGTAAATATGATTGCCGAAGTATTGGCGACTGATTTTGCTGAGTTCACTTTGGCTTTTGCCGAAGAGAATTTCTTGAGAGGATATCAACTGGGGTTAAACGATGCTGAGTTTCTTGAAGGAAAGTAATCAAAAAATGAATAATTTTTATACCCCAACAGGTATTAATGTTTATGTTAAAGATCCGTTAACGAACGGTTTAGACATGGAAGAAATAATAAGTGTTGTGGAAGCTAGAATTCCTCACAAATTTTTATCTGAGGTTGAGATGATCATTGTGGGAGATCTAGAAGAATTCGAGGAAAGAGAAATTAATGCCATGTATAAAGATGGCTGTTTATATATTACAAATCAGCAAGAAGATGCCGCCGATTTGATTGATGACATCATCCATGAGGTGGCCCATTCTATGGAGGAGCCTTATGGAATGGATATTTACGGAGATAAAAAACTAGAAACCGAATTTATTAATAAAAGAGGCCAACTGAGAAATATTTTATGGCAGCGAGATTTCAAAGCCCAGTTAAGTTTCTTTATGAATACAGAGTATGATCCAGAATTTGATGACTTTTTATTAAATAAAGTTGGGTATGATAAGTTATCTATCCTTATGCAAGGACTATTTATAAGTCCTTACGCTGCAACTTCTCTTAGAGAATATTTTGCTACAGGTTTTACAGAATTTTTTATGGTGCCGGATCATAGGCTTTTAAAGACGGTTTCTCCGGTTCTATATAAAAAACTAAAAAAACTTTACAAAGCTGATTGACAAAATTGTTTTTTCGTGTTATATTATGATCACGGAGAAATAATATGAATCATATCTCATATTCCGAACTCAAAGAATGGGTTCATTGTGCTTTTAGTCACAAATTAATTAGAGTTGATAAAATCGATGGTTTCAAGGGTAACGCTTTTACGGCATTTGGAAATGCTATTCACAATGTCTGCGAAAAGAAGCTTTTAAAAGAACAAATAAATGATGAAGAATATTTTCTTCAAGAATTTGAAAAGTTTCTTGACAAATTACCAAAAGATGTAGAAGTCGATCAAAAACTTGTAGAGCAGATGCGGCATCAAGGAAAGTCTCTTTTAGAAGAGCCTTTAATCGAAAACGCACTTAAGGAATATTTTAAAGATGGTTATGAAGTTTTGGAAGCGGAGATGGCCCTATATGAGCCAGTTGAAGGCTACGAAGATTATAAATTCAAAGGGTATATTGATGGTATCGTAGCCACACCTGATGGCAAGGTACATATTTTTGATTGGAAAACTTGTTCATGGGGTTGGGATGCTCGTCGCAAAAATGATGCGATGACGACATATCAATTAACTCTATATAAACACTTTTTTGCACAAAAACTGGAAATAGATCCAAAGAACGTTGAAACTCATTTTGCACTGATCAAAAGAACAGCAAAGAAAAACAGAGTTGAATTCTTCAGAGTTACAAGTGGTCAGAAAAAAACAAAAAATGCCCTTAAACTTTTGAACAAAGCGTTGTATAATATTAATAATAAACGTTACATTAAGAATAGACTTTCTTGCAGAAATTGTAAATTTAGACATACAGTACACTGTCCTTAATTTTATAGAAAGCCTACAAATATTTGGAGTAGAATATATATGTTAGCAGAATATATATGGGTTGATGGGACATCCCCGTATAAGTTATTACGAAGTAAAACAAAGGTTATCGAGGGTTGTAAGAATACACTCGACCCTGATGATTTTCCGCTATGGGGTTTTGATGGCTCTTCAACAAATCAGGCTTCTGGGTGCAATTCCGATTGTATCCTAAAGCCTGTTTTTGTCGTTGCGGATCCTTTTCGACCACGCAATAGTGATGGGGTTTTAATATTGTGTGAAGTTCTGAATGTAGAATTGACAGAACACGATAGCAATACACGCCGAATGGCGAGAGAAGTTGAACAAAAATATTTTAAACAGAAGGCATTATACGGTTTAGAACAGGAATACACACTTTTTAAAGATGGCCAGCCTTTAGGCTTTCCAGAAAATGGATATCCAGAACCTCAAGGTAAATATTATTGTGGTGTTGGAGGAAATAGGGCATTTGGAAGAGATATTGTGACAGCGCATCTAGAGCTTTGTTTATCGGCCGGCTTAGAAGTTGGCGGAATCAATGCAGAGGTTATGCCGGGACAATGGGAATTCCAAGTTGGGCCATTAGGAACAGTGTCAGCCGGTGACCATCTTTATATGGCGCGATATATACTTGAAAGAGTATCCGAGATTCATGGCGTTTCAGTAAATTATGCTGCAAAACCGGTTGAAGGTGATTGGAATGGCGCAGGCTGTCATACTAATTTTTCTACAGAGAATATGAGGAAGTCGTATCTCGCCTGCATCGAGGCTTGCGAATCTCTCGGCAATAATGTCGATGAGCACATTAAAAACTATGGTTATAACATTGAAAGCCGCCTAACTGGACAACATGAGACTTGTTCCTATAAGGAATTCCGCTACGGTGTATCAGACAGGACAGCGAGCATTCGTATACCATGGCAGGTTAAAAAAGATCAAAAAGGTTATATTGAGGACAGAAGACCTAATGCGGATTGTGATCCGTATGTGGTCTGCAGTTTAATTTTAAAAACAGTTATGGAGTATTAATGAAAAAAACAAAGATATTAGTGATTGCGGATCATCCGTTATCACCTTCTGGTGTAGGTACACAAACAAAGTATTTTATTGAGGCATTGCTAAAAACTGGCAAGTATCGATTTATTTGCTTAGGTGGTGCGATAAAACATCGCGACTATAGCCCTCAAAAAGTAGAACCATGGGGTGAAGATTGGAAAATTTTTCCAATAGATGGCTATGGGAATGATGAAATTATTCGCTCCGTTTTACAGAAAGAGCGCCCTGACATATTATGGTTTATGACAGATCCCCGCTTTTATGGCTGGTTGTGGGAAATTGAAAATGAAATCAGGGCAAATGTGCCTATGGTTTATTATCATGTCTGGGATAACTTTCCAGCACCACAGTATAATGGCAAATTTTATCGCTCGACTGATGAAGTGGTCTGTATCTCGAAAGTAACACATGATATCGTACAGGAAGTATCACCAGATGTTAGNTCCTGTTATTTGCCTCATGCGGTAAATTCGAATATATTTTATAAATATAAAACAGATGAGATGGTAAAAATCTCTGAGGATGTAAAAAAGAGAATAAGTATCGATAGTACTAAAAACTTTAAAAATAAAAATAAGAAATTGTTTTTTTGGAATAATAGAAACGCGCGCCGCAAGCAAAGCGGCACTTTAATTTGGTGGTTTAAGGAGTGGCTTGACAACGTTGGACATGACAAAGCAACACTATTGATGCATACAGATCCTAGAGATCCACATGGACAAGACTTGCCCCACATTATGCAAACTTTAAATATGACAGATGGCCAAGTACTTTTGTCTACGAATAAAATTCAACCAGAAGATTTGGCCAATATTTATAATGCTGCCGATTTTACAATTAATATATCGGACGCCGAAGGCTTTGGCTTGGCTACTTTGGAATCTTTATCTTGCGGAACGCCAATTATTGTTAATATGACAGGAGGATTGCAGGAGCAAGTTACAAACGGAAAGGACTGGTTTGGAATTGGCATTCAGCCGGCCTCAAGGACGGTTATAGGCTCTTTGAACGTGCCCTATATTTACGAAGATAGAATCTGCAAAGAAGACTTTCATCGCGCTTTAGATAGTGCATTAAATATGAGCGACAAAAAATATAAAAAGATGTCAGTTCAAGGCCGCGCACATGTAAGTGAAAATTATAATTTTGAAAAATATGAAAAAAGGTGGGTAGAACTTATGAATGAAATCGTTGAAAAACACGGCTCTTGGGAAACTAGAGAAAATTATAAGCGTTGGTATATGATGGAGGTGGCCTAATGCGTAAGAAAGTTTTATTTAAGGGTCCGTTGCTGACAAGATCGGGATATGGAGAGCAATCGCGATTTGCCCTACGGTCTTTAAGAACTCGCGAAGATTTATATGATATTTATATTCAGCCACTTCGCTGGGGGACTACTTCGTGGATTTATGAAATCAATGAAGAAAGAGAATGGATTGATAATACTATTGAAAAAACAATTGCGTATATTCAACAAGGTGGCCAATTCGACATGTCGCTCCAGGTTACAATTCCCAATGAGTGGGAAAAACTAGCGACGGTTAATGTTGGATATACTGCCGGGATTGAAACCACTAAAGTAGCCCCCGGTTGGCTGCAAAAAGGCAATGAAAATGTTAACAGAATTATAACAATTTCTAAACATTCTCAAGCTGTATATAAAAACACAGTTGCTATAGCAGAAGACACACAAACTGGAGCCAAGTTTGAATACAAATTGAATACCTCTATTGAATATGTCAGCTACCCAACTAAAAATTTTGAAAAGTTACCAAAATTAGATAATTTACAGTTTGAAACTTCATTTAACTTTTTATCTATAGCACAATTTGGCCCTAGGAAGAATTTGCCAAGCACCGTGAAGTGGTTTGTAGAAGAATTTCATGAAGAAAACGTAGGATTAATTCTTAAAACAAACATAGCAAAAAATTCTGTTATGGATAGAGAGACAATTGTTGCAGATCTAGAAAAGTTTATGTCAGAGTTTCCAAACAGAAAGTGTAAGTTATATTTGATCCATGGAGATATGACAGATGAAGAAATCCACGCATTGTACAAACATCCACAAATTGATGCATTTTTAGCGCTTCCGCACGGGGAAGGCTTTGGCTTGCCTATCTTTGAGGCAGCCTACAGCGGCATGCCAGTAGTTGCCACAGGCTGGTCAGGGCAATTAGATTTTCTTGTAGATGAGCAGGGTACCGAACATTTTTATAACGTAGCATTCGACTTACAGCCCGTTCAAGAACATATTGTATGGGAGAATGTCATAATTAAAGAGTCAATGTGGGCTTACCCAAGAGAACAATCAGCAAAAACACAAATGAGGCTTTGTTATAAAACGTTAAGAAAGGACAATGTTGAGGCCAGGATGGATCGTCTAAATGAGGCAAAGGCATACGCAGAACAGCTTCATGAGAAATTTACACAAGAAGGTCAGTATAAAAAGTTTGTTGATATTTTTAGCGGAGAAGATGGGCTTTCTCTAGGGGCAAGTGAAGAGTTTGAGATTCAGGACTGGCTTAACGAGCTAGAGGCTACCGAAACAGAATGAAGATATATTTTGTCGCCGACTTTTTCTTAAAAGATATATTAGGTGGTGGAGAGCTTAACAACCACGAAGCAATAATCACACTAAAACAAAGCGGCCATTCAGTGGAAACGATAAATAGCCACTTAGTTAATCCCAATTGGATAAGAGAAAGGGATAATTTTATTATTGCAAATTTCGTAAATTTATCAGCAGAATGTAAAAGCCTATTGTTAGATAAAAATTATTTGATCTACGAACATGATCACAAATATATCAAGTCTAGGAATCCTGGTTTATATAAAGAATTCATCGCACCAAAAGATCAAATTGTAAATTTAGAATTTTATCAAAAAGCAAAAGCGGTTTTATGCCAATCTAACTTTCATTTAGAAATTATCAAGAGTAATATCGGGTTAAATAATTTAATCAATTTAAGTGGCAACTTGTGGAGTATTGAATCGCTGGAATATATGAAGAATATAAGCCACAAGCCTAAAGAGAATAAACATTGTATCTTAAAATCCAGCATAATTCATAAGAATACATATGACGCGATAAAATATTGTAATATTAAGAAATACGATTACGTTTTAGTATCGGATTTAAATTATTATAACTTTTTAAGTAAGATGGGGAAGAATAAAACATTTATCTTTTTCCCAAAGACTCCAGAAACTCTGTCTAGGGTTACGGTCGAGGCCAGAATGATGAATATGAAGACAATTACAAATAATAAAGTGGGTGCCTCGCAAGAACCATGGTTTAATCTCAAAGGGGAGGAGTTGATAGGTAAGATGATTGGGAAAAGAGAAGAGATAACAAACACAATTATAGAGGTTTTAAGTGAATAATCGTTTTATAGTTATAACCCCGTTTTACAATGTAGAAAACTGGATAAACCTTTGTGTTAATAGTGTATATAAGCAAGGCTATAAAAACTATATCCACTATTTGGTCGATGATATATCAACTGACAAGAGTGCAGAAAAAATAGAAAAAATTATTAAAGACAAGAATAGCTTTCATTTGATAAAAAATGAAGTTAAAAAGTATGCTTTGCAAAACATATATGATACTCTAGATAATAATGATATAGACGATGATGACATAGTGGTAATATTAGATGGCGATGATTGGCTAGCTAGCAGTGAAGTACTACAACGGATCAACGAAGAGTATGAAAAAACAGATTGCTTGATGACTTATGGGTCATATATTGAATATCCATCGCTTCTAAGAGGAAAGTTCTCAAAAAGAATTCCCGAACACATAATTCAACAGCAGTCTTATCGTAAAAATGAGTGGATGTCTTCACACTTACGCACGTTTCGTTATAAACTTTGGAAAAAGATTGACAAAAAAGACTTTATTAATGAAGACACTAATCGGTTCATAAAAGCAGCATGGGATTTGGCATTCGTTTTTCCGATGTTGGAGATGTGTGGCCACAGGGCACACTATATTAAGGATACCTTATATATGTATAACCGCACAAATCCTTTAAACGAAGATAAAGTAGATCACAGTTTGCAATTGTCAGAAGAGAGACAGGTACGCTCCAGAAGCGTCTACAAACTACAGGAAAATATATAATGAAGATTTTAGGTCTTATGTCGAGCCACGATTGCTCTTTTTGTATTTTGGAGAATGGCATTCCAATAATGCACGCAGAATTAGAAAGATATATCAGAAAGAAAGAACCAGAAGGCAATCCGTTTGCTTTTTTTCAAGAAGTGTGTAAAGAAGAAGAGATTGATGCAATAACCGTTTGTTGCGGTTTTATGGAGCATATGAAAGAAAAATTTCCAAAAGGGTTTATTGAATTGGAAGAATATGCCGGCAAAAATGATATTCCTGTTTATATAATGGGCCATCATCAAAGCCATGCAGCCAATGCATTTTATTCTAGTAATCTTGATGATGCCCTGATCGTTACTTTAGACGGCGGAGGCTTGGATGTAAATTCTAACAACGAACTAATTGCAACTTCTTTTACAGTTTGGGAAGGCTCCGGTATAAATTTAGTTAATCGCGGAATAGTCCCTAGTGATCAATTAAATATTGGGTTTGCTTGGCAAAGGGTAACAAAATTAGTATTTGGCCTTTCTAATGGATATCCGAGAGGCAATCAAGCTGGAACCGTTATGGCAATGGCTTGCATGGGAGATCCGAATAAATATTTACATTATTTTGAAAAGTTTGAATTTTTGAATGAATCCTATCGAATAGATGATATAGGAAATGATGAGAATTCTGATAAACGTTTTGACTTTAAAATGATGAGGGAGATAGCCTCGCGTTCAGAACAGCATGCCTTTGACGTTGCTGCAGCGCTGCAAAAAGCTACAGAAAGGAAGATAAAGCATCTTTTTGATCAATTAGCAACTGTATCTAACAAGAAAAATCTTTGCCTGTCTGGGGGCGTTGTGCTGAATTCGGTGATGACTGGAAAGCTATATGACTGGTATGGAAATAAGTTTGAGAATATATATGTTTGCCCCGTTTCATATGATGCTGGTCTTTCGATTGGTTCTGCACAATATTTGTGGCACCAAGTAAAGGAAAACCCTAGGATTAAGTGGGAAGATAACGCAACACCGTTTTTGGGGGAGATCTATGATGGCGATCGTATCGCTAGCGCAATAGACAATGATAAATTAGTTTCGAAAAAAACAAGTACAGAGGAGGTCATAGATTTGTTGGCTGACCAAAATATTGTATCTGTTTTCAGCGGGGCTTCTGAATCTGGTCGTCGTGCTTTAGGAAATAGAAGCATCTTGGCTGATCCTCGACAGCCAAACATGAAAGACCTTATCAACGAAAAGGTAAAACACCGACAGTGGTTTAGACCTTTTGCTCCTTCAATATTAAGAGAGAAGGTGTCTGAGTGGTTTGATATAGACATCGATAGCCCTTACATGTCATTTGTTATTGATTTCAAAGAAGAGGTGAGAGACAAAGTACCAGCAGTTGTACATTTAGATGGCACTGCAAGGCTGCAGACGGTAACAGAAAAAGATAACGGATGGTACTACCATTTTATTAAAAAATGGGAAGAAAAGACCGGTGTTCCAATATTGTTAAATACAAGCTTTAACGATCGCGAGCCGATTGTGGAGACACCGGAAGACGCAGTTAATTGTTTTATGGGTACAAATATAGATTATTTATATTTTGTAGATGAGCAACTATTAGTTTCTAAAGCAGGTGAGTAATATATGATATCAGCAGAAATAGCAGGCCGCTTGGGTAATCAAATGTTTATTATTGCTGCAGCACATTCATTAGCTATCGATAATGAGGATCAAGCTGTCTTCCCAGGATCGATAATATGCTTGCACCCGCCAACAAAAAGTGAAACGAGATTACACAGAAATACTATTTTACGAAACGTACACTATACAAATGATTTGTCTTTTGTTAAAAATGTATATGTAGAGCCGGCAAATCACGGATATGCTAAAATCGATTATAAGCCAAATTCATATCTTAGGGGTTATTTTCAATCAGAAAAGTACTTTAAGCACAACCGAGAACATATATTAGAATTATTTTCTCCTCAAAAACAAATAGAAGAACATCTATCTAAAAAATATGAAGCTCTGATTAANAATGAAGACTGTGTTTCAGTTCACATTCGACGTGGCGATTATTTAAAATTAAGTGAATTTCATGCCGTGCTAGGTAAGGAATATTATGGTAAAGCCATGGACAAATATCATGATGCAAATTTTGTATTCTTCAGTGACGATATAGAATGGTGCAAACAGACTTTTAAGGGTAAAAACTTTACTTTTATAGAAAAACAGCCAGATGTCTTAGATATGTTTTTGATGTCTAGAATTTGCCATAATATAATCGCCAATTCATCATTTTCATGGTGGGGGGCTTGGCTAAATCAAATAGATGCGCAGACAGTTGTAGCTCCATCGCGCTGGTATGGGCCTAAAAATTCACACTTACAGAGAAAAGATTTGACACCACCTTCTTGGGATGTTATAATATTGGGAGAAAAATGAATATTGAACAATTTATAAATAACTTACAAAAAGACGAACAGGGTTATGTGATATTAAATATGTTCGATAATTCTATATTACACGAAAGCTTTCTAGAGTCAGCATTACGCTGTAGTGCGCCCGACTTTGAAAGAAAGCCTAAAAAAATACGTTATATAAAAAATCAAGTAAGTTGGCCTGGAATAACAGTTTTCACTGATAAGACTTTTCATTTAGCGCCACGAGTAGAGTGTCCGGTAAAAATTGCTTGGCTAATTGAGCCTTATGACTTGTTACCTCAAGCATATGATATAATCACCAGATTTGAAGAACATTTTGATTTTGTTTTTACTTATGAAAAGACCTTGATCGATAGGGATCCAAAAAAGTATATTTTTCACCCTTGCGATACATCCGGTATTGAACTAGAGAGCTACAAGCTGCACGAGAAGAATAAACTAGTGTCTATGATATACTCCGAAAAGACATGGCTGTTTGGTCATCGTCTTAGACACATTGTGGCAAAAAGCCTTTTACCTAAAATGAAATATGATAAAGTCGATCTTATGGGGCGCGCCACAGAAAGACCCGTTAGATTGAAATCAGAATCGCTAAATGATTATATGTTTCAAATAACAATTGAAAACGCCAAAAGACATAATTATTTTGCCGATAAGATATATGATTGTTTTGTTACGGCAACAATTCCAATTTACTGGGGTGCACCCAATATTGGAGATTTTTTTGACGAAAGGGGTATTTTATCTTTCAATCACCCAAACGAATTGGAAAAGATTTTATATAGCCTGACGGAAGAAAAATATCACTCAATGTACAAATATGTTAAAAAGAATCATGAAGAGGTTATGAAGTATTTAAGGCCAGACGATCTATTGTTTGAGAGTATTGTACATCGTTTAAAAGAAAGGGGTCGCGATATAGCATGTCACACTTAATAAGACATTATGATACGACAAAATATAATTTTTTAGAACATGTTCTGGACTGCTATTCGATCGAAGATTTAACAGAGCTACACCAACTAGACATAGATCTGTGCAATTCAGAAATGCTAAATCAAGACAATGAAGCGGAAACTTTTTTTCACAAGAAGTTTTATGAAAAGTTATCATCCGGATGGAACGAGTTGGAAACATCATTCCAGAGGTTTATAAAAAATGAAATTTCATATATTTTTAATCGTGATTTTCTATATCAAACTTTTCCAACATATAGAGTTCAGGTGCCAAACCAAATAGCTGTTTCAAATTGGCATTATGATAGTGACGAAGAACACCGACATCCATTATGGGAAATCAATTTTCAGATTGCAGTAACAAACATGTTTGACACGAATTGCACTTGGGTTGAATCGATACCGGGTTTGGGTGATTTTTATCCGATACATTTAAAGTATGGCCAGTTTGCTATTTTTGATGGTAATAGATGCCGGCATGGTAATAAAAAAAACACTACCGGTAAAACTCGTGTTAGTTTTGATTTTAGGGTTTTGCCTTATGATAGGTTTGATCCGGACAATATAAAATATAGTTATTACGGTCGCCCATTTGCTGATGGTGGCTATTATAAATTATTTTCCATGGGGGATGATTAATGTTTGATCCGACAAAAGAATACGCCATAGAAGAACTCAAAAAACAAGGTTTGATTGAAGATGCTTGGGATGCAGTTGATTTATTTGAAAGAACAGTGGCAGATTATGCCGGAAGCAAATTTGCTATAGCCGTTGATAATTGTACAGATGCTTTATTTTTGTGTTTAAAGTATTTAAACTGTGGGGAAAATGATGTTATAATAATACCGAAGAAAACTTATTGCTCTATACCAATGTTAATCCGCAATTTAGGAGCGGGATATAAATTTGAAGATATTCAGTGGAGTGGCTCTTACCAACTGCATCCATTTCCTGTACATGATTCGGCATTGAGATTAACAAAGAACATGTATGTGGAAGGCACATTTCAGTGTTTGTCATTTCATCGCAAGAAGATACTCAAATTAACAAAAGGTGGTATGATTTTGACAGATAATAGTGATGCTGTAGAATGGTTCAAGGCGATGCGGGCAAAAGGCCGCCACCCTCACAAAAAGCTGTTTTATACAGAGGAACAATTTGATGTTATGGGCTGGAATATGTATTTGCACCCGGAAGATGCCGCAAAAGGCTATTTGATTTTTAAAAACCTACCAGAAGTCAATGAAGACGCTGGAGGAGAGCACACTTATATCGATTTAAGTGAGCAGGAGTTTTTTCGAACCCACGAGGCTAAAGAATAATGAAAAATGTTTATCTATTTGAGATTAATGATGTAATCGCCAATCAAATAAAATTACCATATAGTACTGGTCTAATTTGGTCATATTGTATATTAGAGAAAGAAATAGAACAAAATTATAATCTAGACGGCTGGTTTTATTATAGAGAAGATGATGATATAATTTTTGACAAAATCGAAAACCCATCTATTGTGGGTTTTAATTGTTTTGTTTGGAATTGGAGATTTAATCTTATAATGGCAGAGAGGATTAAGCAAAAATATCCGGACTGTGTAATAGTGTGTGGCGGCTGGCAGCAACCCATTGCTGATAGGAGTCAAGGCTTCTTTGAAGAACATCCGTTTATAGACATTCTGGTTCACGGTGAGGGCGAAATAACTTTCAGAGAAATACTTTTAGAGAATCTAAAGCAAGATCCAGATTTTAAAACTGTCGCCGGCTGCTCCATAAAAAATGAAGATTTGACAACGTTTGTTACTGAGGGTCGCCCAAGAATAAAAAATCTTAATGAAATGCCAACACCTTATCTGAATGGCTTATTTGATGGGCTTGCTAAGGATTGTCCTTTTATCTTAGAGTCTACAATCGAAACAACTAGGGGTTGCCCGTACTCATGCACCTTCTGTGAAATTGGTACCAAATATTATAGCAAAGTTCAGAAGCAGAGTGTCGAAAAAGTAAAAAGAGAGATTGATTGGATTTCCAAGAACAAAGTTGAATTTGTCTATAATGCGGATTCTAATTTTGGCTTATTCTTTGATGATCACTTAGAAGTAACGAAATATATGATCCAAAAGAAACAAGAGACAGGATATCCAGTGGCACATCGATGTGATTGGGCGAAAGCAAAGGCAGATAAGATTTTAGAAATAGCTAGTAGGTTTACTGAGGCCGGAATGGATAAAGGCTTTACAATCGCGCTACAATCAATGAATAAAAATACCTTAAAGGCGATTCGTAGAAAGAACATTGATGATGGCAAATTAGGTGAGTTTTTAGATTTATATAACGAGGCAGACGTACCAGCGTATGTTGAGTTGATCCTAGGGCTACCAGAAGAAACGTTTGATTCCTTTTTAGATGGCGTTTGTCATGTGATGGAATTGGGGCAGCATAATTATATCGGCATTTATTCTCTTACTGGTTTTCCAAATACCCCATTTGGTGACCCGGAATATATTGAAGAATATGGCTTGAAGCTTATCAAGACTTATACCGCATTTAATCATTATGATATATCGGAATTCAACAATTTTGAAAGAGAAACAATGATTGTCGGAAGCAATGCAATGACGTTTGAGGAATACAAAAAGTGCCACTACTTCAGGTGGGTGGTGATGAGTGGCCACTATCTAGGTACAACTCAATTTATTAGTCGCTTTCTTAGAAAAAATAATGATATAACCTATAGAAAGTTTTATGAGACTTTATTACAGTTTGCGTATGATAACCCAAATACAGTTTTGGGCAAAGAGTTGATAGAGACAATCAAAAGCCTGGAGGCAACATTAGATACGAAACACCCATGGGGAAGAATTTTACCAGATGTTAGGAAGAATTTTGCATGGGACTTTGAGGAGGCAACTGTTATCACGGTTGCCAAGAATCGAGATCAGTTCTATAAAGAGATTAGAGAATTTATTTGGTCTTATTTGCAAATAGAATTAGAAGAGGGGCTTTTGGACGATTTGTTTAAATATCAAGAGCTTTCGATTATCGATCCGACCGGAGAATACCCAATTAAAGAAAAATTTAATCACAATATACACAATGTGATTCACATGAGTTCTCCTCTAGTTAACAAACCAGACGAAGTAACGTTTGAGGGTGCGAACTATTTCGGCGATTATTACACCTGGGGCAAAGAAAAACTTTGGTGGGGCCGGAGGATAGGGGGATGTAAAACAAAGTCTTACAGAGCATCCTCGATTGAGCATCGGCTATCTTTACACCGTGGCACGTTGCGTGGCTGACAAGTGGAAATGGGAGACAGCACATTTAACTCCCGGCGCGGGCATAGTTATATTACGAAAATTTAATGACGAGTGGAATGTTTTGGGAATGTGGGCTAATGGCGGCTATGATATACCAAAAGGACATGTCGAAGATGACGAAGGGTTTTTAGAGACAGCAATTAGAGAAACATTCGAAGAATCCAATATAAACAAAATAAATTTTCAATTTGGCCATTCGTACATTACTTTAGATTATTTGAGAGTATATGTTGCGGTTACCACACAACAAGCAAAAATAAAGCCAAATTATAAAGGCTTTATGGAGCATGAACATTTTTCGTGGCTAACCTTTGAAGTAATGATGGAAAAAGCATATGATTATCTTAAACCAGCAATTGAATGGGCAAGAGAGGAGGCGTTGAATGAGAATACAGATTAACGACATCATTGATCGGCATGCTGGAGTTCCTGCAGTGATTACCCTGCATGGACCAACGTTAAATCTACATAAAGAAAAAATAATCGATTATCAAAAACAAGGTAAGATCCTAAGATTTTCTGTTAATAATTGGTATGACTACTTTGATTTGACACCCAGTTATTGGATATTGTCAAGTTCTGAGCAGGGTTTCCCGATTAGGAGAATGTTGCCGATTATCATGGATAAGAAAATGCCGATGTTTTTTTCTGATGATGGGGATTTTACTTCGAAGAAGTTGATTGGAGACTCTTTGAATTCAGAGTGGCTAGTTTATGATCAAAGACATTGGCAAGGAAAGACCTGTTTAGAGATATTGAAATCATTTAAAGAGCATCATACAATAAATAAGAATTTTGAATTTAAAACATTTGGCAATAATAGTGCAATGTGGAAGCCACCACGTTGCTATACGATGTCTGGGCATTCACTAGAGGGGCTTTGCTGTCATCAGAACGTGCCGGCTAGAGTCCCGATACAAGAGGAGTTACAAAATTTATCTGGCCACGATAGCCACTACAGCACTGGAGATACGGTTGCGCTTCATGCGATAGCCTTTGCGATTTTGATGGGATGCAATCCAATATATGTTGCTGGTTTGGATTTAGACTATAACAAAGGTTATGCCAATAAAGACTTGACCGATTGGGACTGGAAAGCAAAAAGTGTTAATGCTTGGACGCCGGTTCAAGAGAATCTAGAAAATGATTTGAATATCTTGAATGCTAGCGCACAAAAAAGAAATATTAATATTCTTAACTTAAACCCGAATCCATGGTATAATTCATTTAATATATCTGGTTTTGATTTATGAAATATGAAGATTGTTATTTTTTAATACCCGCTAGAAAAGGCTCGAAAGGTTTTCCTTTTAAAAATAGAAAGCTTTTCAATAGAACTGCGGCAACGATACCAAAAGAAATGAGTTCTAGGGTATATGTTTCGACAGACGATGAACAAGTTAAGCAGATGGCCAATTCGAGCAATTTTAATGTTGTAGATCGGCCAAGCGGCTTAGCATGCGATAAGACATCATTGAAGGATGTAATCAAACATTTTATCGAACAACAGTTGATAAGTGACAATTCAACAATTATATTGTTATTTTTAACCTACCCCCAGAGAACGTGGGATGATATAGGACAGATATACGATTATTATAAAGACAGTTCTGCAACATCATTAATATGTGCAGAGCCGGTCAATGAACATCCATATTTGTGTTTTTATGATACGGAAAATGGAAAAGCAGAATTAGTAGTGAAGCACAATTTTTATAGAAGACAAGATTACCCTGAATGTTTTAAGCATTCAATGTTTTTTGCCTGCTACAGTGCCGCTATTGTAGACAATCTTCATGATTTGCTTTTTGAAAAAGACACTATTTTTTATAAATTGAATAACAAGAAGATAGATGTAGATTATAAAGAGGATTATACTAAATGGGAAGTATAGCAGACGAGAGATTTATGCCTAGAGAATTCAACATACCTTTTGATCCATTCATGAGGCATTTTGAAAGATATTTTACAATCGTTAAGATGCTGGGGCACACAGGAAAAAGCCAAAAATGGTTGGACTGTGCTTGTGGCACTGGCTATGGGACGAATCTCTTGACAAATTTTGTCGAGTATGTGGTTGGATACGACATAAATAAAGAGACAGTATATTATGCTAATCAGAATTATAGAAATGATTACTGTCAATTTACTAGCGATATTAGCCGCTATAAATCATTTTTTGATACAGTTGTGTCAGTGGAAACCGTAGAACATATGCCACAAGAAGATGCAAAAGTTTTTTTAAACGGTTTATATGAATGTTTGAAAGCCAATGGCTGTCTAATGATCACTACTCCAATTGTAAAAGAGACGAACAGAAGTCCGATAAACAAATTTCATTCTATAGAATATTCTGATGAAGATTTTATAGCCCTATTGAGTGATACGGGATTTAAAGTTACCGAAAAGAGCTTTATAGAAACTAAATTTACGGATGGGGAAACTAAAGATCAGGGGTATTATAAATGTCAAAAACTGAAATAATAGCAGAGATTGGAATAAATCACAACGGCTCTGTAGATATCGCTAAAAAACTTATTGACGCGGCTGCTTTATCCGGCTGCGATTATGTTAAGTTTCAAAAGAGAACACCCGATATCTGTGTGCCAGAAAGCCAAAAACAAAAAATCAGAAGCACCCCATGGGGAGAAATGCCATATATTGACTATAAGAAGAAAATTGAATTTGAGCACGAAGAATACGACACTCTCATGAAATATTCAAAAGAGAAGGGTGTGGGATGTTTTTCTTCCGTCTGGGATAAGCCTTCTGTAGATTTTATGTCGCAGTACACGAACATTGGCAAGGTAGGTTCTGCTTCAATTACTGACTTAGGGCTATGTCGATATGCAAGAGAAAAATTTGATTTCTTGATAATATCAACGGGCATGAGCGTAGAAAAAGAAGTCGAAGAGTGTATGGAAGCATGTAAGCCAGATGTAGTTATGCATACAAATTCGTCTTATCCTTCTTCTGTAAATGAGCTAAATTTAAATTATATATTGTGGCTTAAAGAAAAATATCCAAATTGTCATATAGGCTATAGCGGACATGAATATGGGCTAGTTACAACATTCGCTGCAGTAGCAATGGGTGCAAATTGGATTGAAAGGCATGTAACGTTAGATAGAACAATGTGGGGCAGCGATCAATTAGCGTCAATTGAGCCACACGGTTTGATTAAATTGGTGAAAGGAATCAGAGACATAGAATTAGCAAAAGGTTCCGGTGGCCCAAGAGTTCTTTTAAATTCTGAAAAACTAAAAAGAGAGAGCCTAAGAAAGAAATGATTTATTATGTTGATATTGATGAGACAATTTGTACATCCCCAGAAAACAGAGATTATTCCTTGGCTGTTCCGATAAAGGAGAATATCGAAAAGATAAATAAGCTTTATGGTGAACATACAATAATTTATTGGACAGCAAGAGGTACCGGATCCGGCATTGATTGGTCAGAAGTTACAAAAAAGCAATTTAAAGAATGGGGCGTGAAGCACCATGAAGTAAAATTTGGCAAACCAATTTATGACATGTTTATCTGCGATAAGGCCATTAATTCAGAAACGTTTTTCAATCGAGGTACAAATTGATTAAATTAGCGGATAAAAACATTGAAGACAATGATATTAATGTATTGATTGAATGGTTATCTAAAACCGATAGATACACCAAGGGCGAGCAAACAAAGCAGTTTGAGCAGGAATGGTGTAATTGGCAGCAATCTGAATATTCTGTTTTTGTAAATTCAGGCTCATCAGCCAACTTTTTAATTGTCGCTGCTCTTTTATATTCTGGATTTTTAAGAAATAAAAAGATCATTGTACCGGCAGTTAGCTGGGCTACGACTGTCTCACCGGCCATTATGCTTGGGATGGAACCAATATTATGTGATTCTGATGAAGACAACCTAGGTTTATCGGTTGAAGATTTTGAAAGACTCTGCAGGGACCATAAACCCGCCATGGCGATGATAGTTCATGTTTTAGGTCACGCCAACCATATGTCAGAGATTATCAATATATGTGAGAGGTATGATGTAATTTTGGTCGAAGATACTTGCGAGGCTTACGGAAGCACCTACAAAGGTAAGAAGTTGGGTAATTTTGGTATTGCCAGTACGTTTTCTTATTTTTATGGCCATCAAATGTCAACAGTTGAGGGGGGAATGGTTTGTACCAATAATCGTGAGCTTTATAATATTATGCTGTCAATTCGTTCTCACGGCTGGCTGAGGGATAATGATGAAGCTTTTACTCAAAAATACTTGCAAAAATATGAAATGCATGATGCATTTAGCATGAAGTACTTCTTTGTCTTTCCTGGCTTCAATATTAGAAATACAGATATTAGCGCAGTTGTTGGGAGAAGTCAAATTAAGAGAATTGACAATAATATAATGGCAAGAGATAAAAATTATAGAAAATTCAGCGCAGCGTTAGAAGGCAAAGTGTGGATACAAAAAAGCGATACAGACTTAATTTCTTCCTTATCTTTTGGTATAATTGACGAGAATAGAAAGCAGATAGTTGAAGCGCTAATAGAGAATAATGTTGAGTGCCGGCCATTAATATGCGGTTCAATACAAGAACATCCATTTTGGTACGAGAGGTATCCAAAGAGGGAGCTACCAAACGCTCAACGTGTACATGATTATGGGTTTTATATTCCATGTCATCAGCATTTAACAGAAGAACAAATAAATTTTATTTCTGAAATAATCATAAAAAATGGAGCAAATAAATGAAATGTAGAATTTCTGGCAAGGAGACAGTGGAAGTTTTTAATTTAGGCAACTTGCAAATGTCCGATTTTATAGAACCAGATGAACAACCTAGAACTGGCACTGGCGAACTCAACATGCTACTATGTACAGAGTCAGGTCTTTTGCAGGTTGAAAAGCCAATTCCTCAAGACCAAATGTATGGAAAATATTGGTATCGCTCGGGTATCAATACGACAATGAAGAAGCTTCTAGAAGACGTTGCGGTTGATTGCTTATCCTCCATTCAAATAAATGAAGGAGATGTTTTTCTAGATATTGCCTGTAATGATGGAACTATGTTTGATTTTATCCCAGATGAGTATATCAAAGTTGGTATAGATCCTGCAGATGACTCTTTCTTACAGGAATCTCAGAAAAAAGCAAATTTTGTTGTACAGGACTTCTTTAGTGCAGCCGCATATAAGAGCACACCATATGGCAAAATTAAGCCAAAGATTATAACAACAATTGCAATGTTTTACGATTTAGATGATCCGTGGCCATTTGTACAGGATATAAAAGAAATATTAGATGATGATGGAATATGGGTGATGCAATTAAGCTATACACCACTAATGCTTAAACAATTGGCTTTTGATAATATTTGTCACGAGCATGTATGTTATTATTCCTTAAGTTCATTGAAGTATTTGATGGATAGGGCTGGCTTTGACATTGTAGATTGTTCACTTAATGATACAAATGGGGGTTCTTTTCGTGTATACTTAATGAAGAAAGATGCTGATAAGACGAAATTTCGTAATCAGCAAAAAAGAGATGTTGCGAATTTCAGAGTAGAGTCTATTTTGTCTTATGAAAAAAGCCTAAATCTAAACGATCCAAAAGTTTATGCGGATTTTTATAATCAAATTTGTGAACTTAGGCAAAAAACTGTTGATTTTATAAATCAAGAGAAGAAAGCCGGCAAAACCATATGGGGATACGGTGCTTCTACAAAGGGAAATACATTGGTGCAATGGTATGGTTTAGATAATTCACACATCGATGCAATTGCGGAAAGGTCAGAATATAAATTTGGCCTTCTAACAGCCGGAACCAATATTCCAATTTATTCTGAAGAGATTATGAGGCAGGAACAACCTGATTATTTACTGATACTTCCATGGCACTTTATAAGTGAATTTTGTAATCGTGAGTCTGATTATATTAATGCAGGAGGCAGATTCATCGTGCCATGCCCTCAGTTTATGGTGTATCCGCCGGAGAAAAAATAAATGGATATTTTAAACTTTCAAGATGAAGTTTTAGTTACTGGTGGTACCGGAATGGTCGGAAGAGCGTTGCAGAAGGCAATGCCGAATGCACATTATGTTGGCAGCGAGTACGACTTGACTAAATACGCGCGTACAGTCCAATTGTTCGAAGAAAAAAAGCCTAGGTATGTGATACATCTGGCAGCAAAAGTTAGTGGAATGCTGGGCAATATGAATGCCATTGGAGAGCATTATTTGGACAATGTGCTGATGAATACAAACGTATTAGAAGTTGCGCGAAAGTTTGAAGTTAAGAAGTTGATGTCAATACTGAGCACTTGTGTTTATCCAGAATTTGCAAATTTGCCTTTAGTAGAGGAAGACATGCATTTTGGTGAACCTCATAGTACAAATATGGGCTATGGTTTTTCAAAAAGAATGGTAGATGTTCAATCTAGAACCTATAGAGCACAATATGGATGTAATTTTATCAACATTATACCAAATAATTTATTTGGACAACACGATCATTTTCATTTGACCAAAAGCCACGTCATACCCTCTGTTATTCGTAAGGTTTATGAAGCAAAAAGAAATCAAGAACCAATTGTTTTGTGGGGAGATGGAAGCCCGAGAAGAGAATTTACTTATTCTAGAGATATGGCAGACATAATTGTCTTTTGTTTTAACAATTTTGAAGGAGAAAAACCGATCAATGTCGGAAACCCTGGCGAATACTCAATAAAAGAATTAGCAAATATTATTTCTGATGTTCTGGAATACGATGGGGAAATAAAGTGGGACACCTCTTACAGTAATGGGCAGCCAAGAAAACCATCAGATAATTCAAAATTTCAAGCATTAGGTTGGAAAAACAAAGACTATACGGATTTTAGAGAAGCAATAAGAATGACATGTGAGTGGTTTCTAGAAAATTATCCAAACGTTAGAGGAGTAGAATAATATGAAGACTGCGTTAATAACCGGAACAACCGGACAAGATGGCTCATACTTAGCGGATTTTTTATTGTCTAAGGGGTATAAAGTCGTTGGAATAAAAAGAAGAACTTCTTTGATCTCAACAGACAGAATCGATCACATATTTGATGATGAAGAAGGCGTAATGAATTTTACGCTAGTTTACGGAAATATGAATGATTCCGGATGCTTGCATAGAATACTGGCCGAGTTCCAGCCAGATGAGATATATAATCTGGCGGCGCAGTCACACGTTCGAGTTTCCTTTATTACGCCGGAAGAGACAGCAGAATTTGTTGCAATGGGTACATTAAGACTGTTAGAAGCTTATCGCAATATATGCCCACAGGCTAAGTTTTATCAGGCTTCTTCTTCTGAAATGTTTGGAGATAATCCAGAGAATCCTCAAAGCGAAACAACTCGATTAATGCCGGCTTCTCCTTATGCCTGTTCTAAAGTTTTTGCGCATAATCTTTGTCGGAATTATAGAGAGAGTTATGGTCTACACATCTCCAGTGGCATCTTATTTAATCACGAATCTCCGAGACGCGGGGAGACATTTGTTACCAGAAAGATAACTTTGGCTGCTGCTAGAATTAAATTAGGCATGCAAGATAAGCTTTATCTAGGGAATTTGGATGCTAAGCGTGATTGGGGGTTTGCTGGTGATTATGTTGAGGCAATGTGGAAGATGGTGCAACAAGACAACCCAGACGATTACGTTGTTGCAACAAACGAGACACATACGGTTAAGGAATTTCTATATGAAGTTTTCGATCATGCCGGCTTAGATGTCTCCAAATACGTTGAAATCGACAAGAGATTATTTAGGCCCCACGAGGTACCACTTCTTTTGGGCGACTATTCAAAAGCAAGAGAGAAACTGCAGTGGGAGCCGAAGGTTAGATTTAAAGATCTGGCTAAAATGATGTATGAAAGTGATTTAAAAAATGAGAAAGTAAAATTATTTGGTATAAACGGAGAATCAAATTGAAGCAAATCCAATTAGTTCAATTAAACAATAGTTATGGAAATCAAGTATACTTGCCTTATAGCATAGGCATTTTGACTTCTTATGCCATGAAAATCGAAAAAATAAGAGAAAACTTTTTATTTCAAGATTTTATCTTTTTGAGAGAATCTGTTGAGAAAATGATGGCAAGAGTAGGGAGTGCTGATATTTTGGGCATTTCTTGCTATGTTTGGAATTGGGAATTGAGTGTTAAACTAGCAGAGGCCGCAAAGAAGAAAAATAAAAATTGTTTAGTGATTTTTGGTGGCCCACACGTTCCCAAAAATGATAAAGATTTTTTTATGAAATATCCGTTTATCGATCTTTTGTGCCATGGCGAGGGTGAGGTTACTTTTTCGGAGACACTTGACAGGATAGCAGATGGTTTAACGTTAGAAAATATACCCGGAACGACATTGAACAAAGGCAACGGACACGTTGTAGATGGCACACCTAGAGAGAGGATAAAGTATTTAGATACGATTCCATCACCATATTTAACCGGAGTATTCGATACTTTGTTGAAAAATGATAAATATAAGTGGATGGTGACTTGGGAAACTAATCGTGGGTGTCCGTTTAAGTGTTCCTTTTGTGATTGGGGTTCCGCAGTTGCAACAAAAGTAAGAAAGTTTGCAGAAGAAAGATTGTTTGAAGAAATTTCCTATTTTTCAGAAAATAAAATTGATTTAGTCTTCGGCGCTGATGCAAATTTCGGTATATTCAAGAGAGACAAAGAATTTGCTTTGAGACTGACAGAATATAAAAAGAACACCGGCTGGCCAAACCAATTCAGAGTTTGCTTTACCAAGAACTCAACAGATAGAATTTTTGATTTAGCAAAAATATTTTCTGACGCCGGGATGAATAAGGGTGTATCGGTTAGTATGCAATCTGTTAATCCACAAACTTTAAAGGACATTAAAAGGGCAAACATTCGCCTAAGTGTTTTCAAAGATTTGCAGAAAAAATATGTTGCTGCAGGACTAGTGACATATACTGAATTAATTTTACCTTTACCCGGAGAAACATATGATTCATTTAAATCTGGAATAAACGAGTTATTAGATAGCGCACAACACTCAGGAATAGTAATATATAATTGCACAGTGATGCCAAATGCAGAGATGGGTTCTGTAGAATATCAACAGAAGTATGGTTTTGACATGGCTGAGATACCAATTTTTCAAGCACATTCAAATCAAAAATCAGACGATGTTGTCGAAAAAGAAAGAATTATTGTCGGTACTAGTACAATGCCACGAGAAGAATGGAAGAAGACATTTAAATTTGCTTGGGCTGTTCAATGTTTTCACTTGTTGGGACTTCTGCAGCCAATTGCAATTGTCTTGAGGCATAAATACGGAATTGAATATTCTAATTTTTATCACAGCATAGTTTCTTATTTTGAAAATGGTCACGATACCGTTGTGGGTGCCGAGATTAATAAAACAAGTGAATTGATTGACGGAGTGCTTAAAGGGAATGGTTTTGACCAGTATGTGAAAGGTTTTCTAGATATATCTTGGCCAGCAGAGGAAGCTAGCTTTTTAAGAATTTCGTCGAAATTAGAAAAATTTTATGAAGAAATAAGAGAATTTATTATTTATAGGCACCCAAGAGTTGAACAATCAGTATTGAATGATTTAATTAAATATCAAAAAAATATTATTGTTTCTTGGAGTGATAGAATTGGTATGGAAAACAAATTTGAATTAAATTATGATATTCATAATTATTTTAATGATTTAAGGGCAGGCAAAGTTTCTGAATTGGTTCGCGGCAAAAAGACATACTCAAAAAAGATTGCTAAAGATTATTGCGATGACAAGCCTTTGTTTTCTAGAGAGATTGTCTGGTACGGTCGAAAAGGCGGAAAGTTTTTTAATGAAATAAAAGAGGTCCAAAGTGCGGTATAATATAGGTGACTTGGTTAAATGGTATGTGATTTATGCCGATGACATTGTTAAAGATGCTGGAATCGGGGTTATAGTCGAAGTAGAAGAAGGGCGATTTAAAAAAGTATATAGATTTAAAAAACAGGACACCGAACGGTTCTTAGATTCAGAAATTTGTAAATTACCGGAGAATTAAAATGTCAGGATTAAATACAACAATACCAATAAAATTTGTTCCAAAAGGCTGGGGTTTTGAAAAATGGATCGTAAACAATGAGGAATATTGTGGTAAACTATTATTTTTAGCTAAAGGGAAATGTTGTTCTTGGCACTATCATGTTCTAAAAGATGAAGTATTTTTTGTACAATCCGGCAGGATAAAAGTATTGTTTTCAAGTGAAGATAATATTGATGAAGCAGAAGAATTGATATTAGAACCCGGCGATAACTTTCATGTTAGTCGTGGACTGCGACACAGAATAGTCGCATTATTAGACTCAGAGGTTTTTGAGTTTTCAACACAACATTTTGACTCAGACAGTCATAGAATAACAAAAGGAGATTAAAAATGAAAAAGAGTACAATGAAGCTTTCAAATCAGGCACTAGGCGCGATTATGATGGCACTGCAGGAATCACTATTGAACCAATTGGATATTGTTCCAGTTTTAAAAGGATTCGAACTCGAACTTGGAGAAGGCGGTTTAACCGTTATGAATCCTCCAACTGTTCGTTTTACTGATAATAGTGAAGTCACAAATCAAGAACTAAAGGCGATGGTAAAGGAATAATGCCTCGTTATAAATATTTTTGCCAAGATTGCGATTTGCATTTTATGATTTTTCACTCAATGAGCGAGAAACAAGAAGATTGCGTTCAATGTCTTGGCAATAATATTTTAAAAATCCTCACTACTCCGTCTTTTGTTGAAACCCAAAAAGAGAAAGAAAAGGTTGGCAATCTAACAATAAGACATATTGAAGAAGGGCGACAGGCCCTGAAAGATGAGAAATTAAAGGCCATGGAGGAAGAATATGAGCCGTCTTGAGATAATATTATTGGCGACAATTACACTATCGGTGCTTTTTAATATATTTATAATCGGTTATGCGAGAAAAACTATAACTGAATTGCTTTCAATTTCAGAAGAATTGGGAGATATTCAAGAAATGGTAAATTCTTTCGCCGCGCACATAAAGGTAATTTACAACATGGAGATGTTTTACGGAGATGAAACTTTGGCTGGACTAATGGAGCATGCAATCTCTTTTAATGAACAACTAGAAACTTTCGAATACATCTACTCTCTAACAACTATAAAAGAAGATGAAGGAAATGATATTAATGAACCAACAAACAACACCACAACCGAACAAGATCCGCCGGAAGAGGAAGAAGAAAACTAAAAATTATTATTTTACGAAAGCCCACGAACAGGCAATAATTGATTATAAAAATACACAATGCCTAAGAGAAAGATCTGAACTGTATCGACACTACATACAGCCGGCCTTTAATGAAATGGTCGATAAGATCGTCTATACCTTTAAATTTACAACATTACCAAACATCGATTACTTAAGAGAGGAGTGTAAAATATGGCTGATAACAATTATAGACAAGTATAATCCAGAGAAAGCAGCAGCTTTTTCCTATTTTTCTGTTATCACGAAAAATTGGTTCATTCACAAAGTGAAGGTGCAACAAAAGCGCAATAGGCGAGAAATAGATATTAATAATATATCAAAAGCTCAGCAAGAACGCCACCTAACAGTAAACAAGTCCTATCTTTCAGAGAGAATTAGAGATGAATTTTGGAACAATTTTTATACAGAAATAAAATCTTGGGACGAAGACCAGATGAAAGATAATGATTTAAAAGTGTATAAAGCGATTATGATTCTTTTTGAGTCTAAGGAAGACATAGAAATTTTTAATAAGAAGGCTATTTATTTATACCTTAGAGAAATTACTGATCTAAACACCAAGCAAATTGTCAATTCGCTTAAGAAATTTAGAAAAAGGTATAGCAGCTTTAAGGAAGAATGGGACACTGGCCAACTATGAGCAATAATAATCTAGACGACTTATTGAACGAAGCACTAGAAAATATAAGATCAGACCGCGATTTAGCAAGAGAATTCTTGAATGAGATTTCAAATGTTATTGCAACTGATGCAGAACAAAACAAATATTTAAGCCCTGTTGCTGCAAAGCATATCGAAACAATGCAGCGCTCAAACGAACAACTCGTTAAAATCATCGGACTTAAACAGAAAACAGCCGTAGAAAGCCTTGAACTAAGTGAAGAAGATAAAGATAATCTGTTTGACTTGATTCAGGGAGACGCGGCAAGTGGCTGATTTAAAGCGATATTTAACTAATCCCTCTTTAATTGC
>JGI24006J15134_10000164_pt1 | contig 49306 bp, 76 predicted proteins | sample LinPmetageLP53_FD_15134 | JGI IMG/M metagenome (IMG submission 15134)
GCTAGGACTAGCCAATTTAATAGTTAAAAATCCACTATTATAGTTTGAGCCGCTTTCATCAGGAAAAGTAACAGTTGAAGATTCAGCACTTAGAGTTAAAACAATTTCTGCTCCCGTAGAAGTTAAACCCGAAACTCCTGTAATTGCGGTATTACCTATTACTGATTCATCGGCCTCAATTTGAGTTCCTGCGGTAGTTATGCTTGGTTGAGCCAAAACAGCAGTTGCCCCCGCTACTTTTGGTGCAGGACATGGTGCGCCATATGATTTAATTACGAAAAAGTCACTAGCATCTACAGGGGTAGCATTAGGAGTAAAAGTTATGGTATTTTCTGTATTGGCTTTTATTCTATGAGTGGATTGTAAAGTAGTTCCTCTGTACATTTCTAGTAGACAGCCTACATATAGATTGTTTACTAAAGAAAAAGGATTAGAAAAAGCAGTTGTGGCTTGTATTGCACCTAATGAAGCATTGTCAAAGGCAGTCCCACCTACTTTAGTAGATGGAAAAAGAATATCAAATTCCGGTATTTTCGTTATGCTTGCCCCGCTTCCTAAGAATATGTCTGTATTAATTGTCATGCTATCTCTCCCCCTTCCTAAACTTACTTACTAGGGAATACTAATTGCGAATCTTTTTGCTTCTAAACTTATTTTATATCCGAAGAGTCTTTTCGCTCGGTCATTACTTTCACTTCTAGAACCTACAAATAGTTGTTTAAAACTTGAACCGTCACTTGCAGTATAACCTCGGCGCTTACTCTCAAGAACCCTAGTCAATATCAAGTATATAGCCCTTAGCCTATCTTTGCCATGAGAAGCGTCTAATCCTGAGCGTTCATCGTGTAAAACTCTAATGTGTAAAGTAAAGGAATAAGTCTCATTTTTAATATCATAATGAATTGTAGGGTATTCTATATTCTGTGAATCTTCAAAGACAATTATTGTAGCGGGAGTTCTAGACAAATCTACCCTAACCCCTTTATTTGCAGCAGTTGTTCTTACATCAATTACATCGGGAGTAACTGCATGAGAAGTAGATATAGTTCCATCAGCAACTAATGCTTGTGCATTTGTAGACCAATTAGTATTGATTAAATCTATGAGTAGAGCGACTTCATCCATGATTCTACCTCCATATTTATTTGTTTTTCAATTACTTTAGCATAATCTTCTAAAGCAAAATTCATAACTTCTTCATCACTAAAGGAAATATCCTGTCCTAATGCCGTAGAAAGTTCCGCCATAGCAAGGTTTCTTTCTTTATGAATATCTAGTATTCTCCCAAAAGCCCTCATATCTATTTTGGTAGCCATATAAATCAATCCAAGAAGTAAACCAAATCAGCCTTGCCTTTGAGTATATCCATGCCTTCTTTTCTTAATATATCATATTTTTCTTTAGTAGAAATATTAGCCCCTGTTTCAGCAATCAATACACTTTGGTCATCATGTCTTAATATTTCAGCAGAACTTAATTTAGTCGCCGCCTCATGTATTGCCGAAGGAACTCTTCCGTCTCCTGCTACATAAGAAACTACAACAGAATTATCCATATGATAAGGATAATCCTTTAAGAAAAATATTCTACCTTCTTCGTTAATAGTCCAGTAGTCTCCCAATCTTCTCAAATCTTCTTTATCTGTAAAATCAGTAAGACTACAAACAGTCGGTATGCTTCCTCCGGCTATAGTGGTAAAGGTCACAACTTCATTACTAAGGCCGTCATTTGTTATTGCTTTATCCAACACAATAGTAGTAGAGTTGGATATGGCGGAAATAACCGTATTGCTAGGAATATCAGTTCCCACCACAGACATTCCGACTACTAACTTGCTAGAATCTTGAACAGTTAGATTAGTAAAAGTGTTACTTCCCGAACAAGTTTGTCTTGTACTTACCTTTAGTGTGCATTCCGAACCATCGTCACCCGAAAGTAGGGAGGAAATGAGAATTTGCTTGCCATTATCTTTATCTTTAGAGGCATAGAAAAAGTCAGAAATAGATAGATTACTGTTAATGAGGCTTTTTGCCGCAATAGCACCCGTAAATGTTGAAGTTGATGGAAATTCACTATTAATTAAAGCAGTTATCTCATTATTAGTTGTTTTTATTCCAAAAGTATTTGAAAACTCATCATTGCCTAAATTGCCTATATTATTTTCAGCAAGCAATGTAAACGATACTCCGCTATTTGGTAATTGTAATATAATAGAATGTAAATCTCTAAAGTTATCTAATAATTCTATTTTAGCCTGTGCTGAGGCTATCTCAACATATTGCGTTCCTTGCCAAACAAGAAGAGAAACTATTTTTCTAACTTTCATTTGTTTTAATTGGATAAAACCTACATGGCCTCCATAATAAGAACGATGTGGCGGTCTTGAAAATTCAAAGTTATGATATTCGTCTTTTGTAACTATTGGTCTAAATGACCTCTTTACTTTATCATCTATTGTTCCTTCTACTCTTTTTATTATAGAACCAACTTGTGCTAGTGTTGGAAAAGTAGAACTACTAAAAGCGGGAATTTGTAGAAGACTAGCCACTTCAGTAGCATTGGTGTAAAAACCCCTACCTTGGCTATAATCAGGATTTATTTCTGTGAAATCACTAGGAGAGAATGTGGTTCCCATTATGATTCCACCTCTCCTGTTAAATCACCAAATTTTCTTTCTAGTTTTCTAATATCTGCTTTTATTTTGTTTACTCTAGCAGACATCTGCCTATTTGCTGATTCTCTACCTACTGGCTTCATATTGAACTTGCCTTCATTCTTGACATAATAATCTAAAGCAAAAATAAACTCAACGCTTTTATTCTCTTTTATTTCGTCAAAAGAAATATTACCTACTGCATAGGATTTTTCTCCCACATACTGTAAAGAAGAAGTAACATTTCCTACACCTGCCCCAGTTTGTATTTTTAGATTAAAGGTATACCTTTCTTTATCTTCTAAAGATAATTTATTATANTCTTCAAAGGAGATTGTTTNATCTGCTTCTTTTCTTGTTCTAGTAAAATTATTCTTTAGTTCTTCTATGGGCATTGTATTCTTCGTATCTTTATAATCTTCGAGAAGTTTTTCATATTGTGCATTATCAAGAAGTTCATTTTTGGGGACTGTATAGTTTTGTCTATTTTTTGTCCTCTTATCACCGAATTTTATAGTGATATCTTCTCCCTCATTTTTGTAGGTTACTCTTTTCTTTTCACCAGTAGTCAAATTATCTCTTAATTTAAATGCCTTTTTTCCAAAGTCTTTTAATTCCTCTTTGGTCGTATCTTTGATGTTTTTAAGTGAACCTTCGTCAGTTAATGACTGTATAGTAAAACCATCAACTTCAACATCATCTTGTTTTACTCTTTCTATAAATTTCGCATAAGTAGTCTCTGACCTCTCTCTTTTAGATATTTTACCATAAATTACAGGAATTAGAATATCTGTTGCTGATTCTAAATATGGTCTAAATACTTCTTGTATTTGTGATTTATTGACTTCAATAAACTTAGGAATATCCGTTGCTTCTGTAAAGGTAACACTAGCAGAACCCAGTGTCTTAGAGGTGTCCCTCTTAGCGGAAAATGCATAAATTCCCTTCTTACCATTTACTTCTAATTTAAAATATTCAGCCTTGCTTTGTGTTGAGGCCACATACATTTCAACAGTAGGGGAGTTTGCACCAGTTCCTACAACACCCTCATCAATTATATCATAATCAACCATAGTCTTAGGTTTGTTTGGAGTTAAAACCTTTCCTTCCTTATCTACTTTGTAATCAGGATTAGGGATTGATTTTCTTTTATACTGAGTCCATCTTATGCGTTCATCTACCGCACCTAATCTTTTGATTGTGTCGGGAGAAAACCTAACTGAAAATTTAAAAGAATCACTACCTACCTTTAAATCTCCTTTTTCCGGAGTAGGTCTAGGGTTTTGCCCTGTTGTTTCTCTAATGTGGTTCGCTTTGGCTTCTTCTAATTTAGTTGCCTTGACATCACCATAAATAAGTTTAAAATGATAATTTTTACCATCTTTCTTTATGTCGCCTTCCGGCTTAAATGAAAATGTACCTGTGCGCTCATTAGTTTCTTTGTTTTCTATTTCTCTTAACACCATATCTTCTTGTATGGGTATTTCAGTTGTCTGCTCAGTTAAGAATTCTCTAAAATTAAAAGGAGGAAGATTAAGTTCTTGGGAGTCCCTGCCCCCGAATTTCAATGCACCTACTCCGATTAGTCTTTCTCTAACATCGCCATCTTTTATGTCTTTTAATTTCTGTTGTTCAGCGTACAGTATATTAGCGGTGTTTTTAGCACTACCTTCTTTTCCTGTTCTTCTTGTAGAATACCTATCCCAACCGTAGTCTTTTCCATCAACCTTAAGATAATCAACTAGTGGTTCTTGCTGAAAAAAATCTTTTAAAATGTTAGTAATCTTTTGCTCTAGTTTATCTATTTTGGTTTCTTGTTCTTCTTCGGTTAGAGAATCATCATCATCAATTGCCTTTATTGCTTTGGCATAATTATAAAAAAAATCCAAATCTTGTTTAGGTTTTTTACTTTCCTTGATACCTGCTTTAACTTGTTCTATAATTTTATTTTTACCAAAATCAGCATCAACATCAATATTGCTGCTACCCCATACAACATCCACAGGAATCACCTCACATTAGCCATTTAGCCCAAGCAGCACCTTTTTGAATTGCTCCACCTAAACCTAAACCGCTTTGTGGAGGTTCATAACTCATTTGTCCTTGTTGGTCAATCCAATATGGTCTTCCATATCCATCAGTTCCATTAGGAGGAATAGGATAACCACTACCATTATTCATAGCACCTTGCATTTGTTGATATTGTTGAGTTTGTCCTGTTAATCCTGCTACTGCCATACCTGCGGTTGGTTGCTGCATAGGCATATTTCCAGCAGCCCCATTAAATCCTTGTGATTCAAGATACTGTTGTTTAGCCATTTTTCTTTGATTAACTACTTCAGTATTAATAGCAGACTGTAAAAGTTTTTGAATATCTAAATCAATATTCTCTTGAGTTATTCTTTCATACTCTCTTAAACAATCCGCATCTACCGTTATATTATTACCAGTGCTGTTAAATGCTAATTTACTCAACATTTGAGATACTACTCTTTCGGTTACATCTTCCATTAATTTTTCAAGAGCCGTTAAGAAATGCTCTCCATGGTATTGGAAAAATTCTTCCACATGGTTGTCTTGTAAAGATAGTAAGTTATTTACATTCTTAAATTGTTGGTCGCTTTGTTGTTGTACTGATGCCAACACTGTTCCATTGCTTGTTCCTAATATTCCCATGATTATTCCTCTTTTGCCTCTTCTTCTACTTTAATTTGAGTGTTTAACATTAAATGATTTATTCTATCTGTCATAATATTTACTTCAGTTAATAATCTAATCACTTCTTGAGTAGCGGTCTTATTATCCGCTAGTGCGGGTGGTTTTATAAACCATCCTGCTGAAGTTAAAGACGCTACATCGTTTTTAGTTAAACTAGTTAATGGCCCACTTTTAAGCATTTTAGGCATTCTAGGTTTAAAGGCTTTAAAATCTAAGCCGTGTTTATCTGCTAAGATTTGCTGTTGTAGCATTTCTAATTGCATATACATAGAAGCATGTTTAGGACAATATGTTCCCATTAGTGGCCTACCTCTAGTAACTCGGTCTAGTGGTATTGGTGGCCTCATAAAATCACCCTGTTCCCAAATATGATGGAAACCACACACTACACACCTATCTTTTAAATTAAATTTCTTACCATATTTAATTCCTAAGAACTTTTTAGGTTCGGATTTCAATACGGCTGTTAGTTCTGCTAATTGTTTTTTTGGTTTTATGGCAACAAATCTGTATTCTGTTACTGTTCCGCTTGCTCTCGCTTGTTGTAGCGGAGTCATATTAAAATTACCAAACGCAGGGTTTGGCGTACTTTGTCCTATTACTTGGTTGTTATACATCTTAATCAATAATCCTTTATCATCGTCGTTACGCCTCTATATACCATTTCGGGGTCGGATTTTGCTGAAACAATATACTTGAAACAAGGTATTCCCTTATCGTTTAACTGCCTCATTCCATATTTAAAAGGTTCGAATATTTCATGTTTGTCTATAGTTTGACCTTCAATCAATGGGTATTTTTCTCCCCATATGTCATATTTATTAGCCCATATTCCCACAGCCATAGGGTAATCTGCTTCTTTTTTCTTTCTTCCGGTAGGCCATGTGTTTGATACTATTGTGTCTACTAAAAACTTCCATGCCAATTGATGGTCTAAATTAGAAACAGAATCTAAGTGCCTATGGTCTATCATAAAAATAACATATCGCACTTTACGACTTTGCATATCTTTTACCCATTCTTTCCAATAGATTGCTTCTCCACCAATATCGGCGCTTTTGATAGTATGAGAATCACCATCAATTTTTACATTTTTTCTACTTGCTCTATGAAGACCTACTGTTCTTTTGTTTACCTGTGGGACTTCTCCTCTTGTTCTCAATTGTTTACTAAGAGTTGTTTTACCAACCATTGTCGCCCCGTAGACACCAAAATTTATAGCATGTATTTTCTTATAAAAACCTATTACTGCTTCTCCAATTAAGATAGCAAAACCTGTCATTATAGACAAATCAATGCCCCCAAATATCCTGTAGCCGGTCAATAATCCAACCCATTATATTTATGTCAAAGACTCCCATAATATTACCAATTAAAAAAGCAGACAATGCTCCACAAGAACCCCAAAACCATGCTCTCATTTTCAAAAAGAAGACATCAGCAGAATGCGCTCTAGATTGATTATAGGCATAGTCGGAGTCCGAGAATCCCATTAAGTCGCCAAAGACCATTTAACCACCTTCATTGAAGTGCGGCTAAAAATTCATTACCAACTGTATTTTCTTCCGATGGTTCATTTGCATAAAAGTTAGTATTATATTGTCTAGCACTATCTCGCATTTTTACCCTCTGTTGTTCATCTCTAGCCTTTCTTTCCCAATAGGCAGATATCTTTCTATCAAGTAGCCACATCTCTATTTTATCATTTAAGGCTAAATCGAATATTGCTTTCATAACCATAATTGCACCAATGGTTCCTAGCCCGAATAAAACAGAATGGGCTAATGCCCCATAAGGAAAACCTGTTCCGAATTTAGCATAAGCAAATACATTTGCCCCGCTTAAAGTTCCTACAAAGAGTATAGTCATTACTAGCCTAGTATCTTTATTTAAAACTGCCATTATAACACCTCAAGCGAATTCAACGGAAACTGCTGCGCCTGTCCCTGTACTAGAGGCTATTTCTAAATATAGTCCAGTGCTTGCGATGACTCCATGCATGTCGAATTCAATGGTATCTGTTTTTGAAGTAACTAGATTTATTCTTGCTAATTCTTTACCGCTTGCGGCGACATTATCAAAAACCTTAACCAATGTTGGGTTAGTTCCGGTCAATTGTGCATGTATAGATATTAATTTACATCTATCTGCACTAACTATTGCACTCGCCGTTAGGACACCACTACTTCTACAGGACATTTTATCTACTCCGTTGAAAGGAACTACAATGCCAATACCATTTAAGATTATTGTCTAATCTTCTTTGGTTTTGGTTGCTTTTGGTTTCTTTGCTGTTGGTTTCCTTCCTTTTTTAACAGGTTTAGGAGGCAACAAAAGAGATTCCAATTCAGCATGTGTAGTTATCTTAGCACCCAATACTCTAGTTATTACGGCAAATTTTTCGGGGTCTATTTCCGAAATTGCCTCTCTATCATCCTCTGTGAAGAGAATCTCTAGATTAGTGTCGCCCTTTAGCGTTAATGCTGTAAATGGGTCTACTTCATCTAGAGAATCTCTTTTAGTTAAGACAATACCTTGTAGAACTACGCTTGGTCTATTTGCCGTTTTAGACATTTTGATTATTGCCAAAAGAACACCTCAAAGGTTTCCAGTAACTTCCACTACAACAAAGCCCAAGTTACTTACAACAGCATTAGCGCCTGTAGACATAACAGTTGCACCGAGTTCTCTAGTGGTTGTATCTGCTAAAGTAGTGTCTCCGGAACCACCAACAACTTCTGTAAATAGATGTATTAGTGATTGTTGCCCTACCACTCTAATAGATGTTATAGTAGATAGCCCTAGTTCTGCTGCTGTCAAAAGTTCGTAAGTTGGGGTAATTGTAATTTCATCGTTAGTAGCGTTTGCTGTGATTCCATTAGTTGCTACAGTTATTACAGTAGCAGTAGAAGCAGTTACTAATTTAACTCCATCATTTCCACCAGTAGCGGCACTACCAATAGTAATGTGCCTACCGACTACAGGTTGTGTCAAAGCAGTACCACTAGCAAAAGTAATGGTTTCTGCTGAATTAACTAGATTAACCGTACTAGTTACTGCTGCATCTCTATAGGCAGTAAGATTAATTTTAGCCCTTACTAGGTATTCGTCTCCTACAACCTTTGGTTTTGTATAGCCCTTATGGTCGGCTAAAAGTGTTACAGTGTGTGTCACTTAAATCGCCTCACAGAAGGTTTGTAATTTTGCCTTGACCCTTGAAGTATGAACAAGCCATCTCACCAATTGTTCGGTATAGAGCCTTGTTTCCAAGGTTTCCAACACCGAATGGGTTTCCGTTACTAATACCGTCTTCAAAGTATTGAGTTGGTTTCATAACAGATAACCATAGATGGTCAGTATCTAGAACAAGCATATCACTGATACAAGAACTGTTTAGACCAGTAGAAGGCATAGCCGCTACAGGAATCAATGGGATATCGTAGTATGTAGAAACTCTAAATCCTACTTCTTGACCCTTAACACCTCTAACACCATTTACTGTTGGTACGATTTCTTTTCTGTCCATGAATCTTTCTTGGGCTTGTAGCAAATCACTTAGAGTTTGTAGAGTATCATATCCAGTTAGGATAACCTTTGGAGAACCACCGGCTACTCTAATATCTCTTAGTAGTGCATTCAAAACTGTTAGAGTTAATTGTCGGGCTTCACCGGACAAATAACCTGCACCAAAAGAAACTTGAGCATCTAGGAATGAAGCACCTGCTCTTGTCTTTCCATAAAGGTCTTTAATATCAGCACTAAGAGTTCCTGTAACACTTGATGCTGCCATTTCTGTCAACTCAGCATGGCTTGAAATAATCTTCATTAGAGAAGTATAGTTTCTTTCCATTACATCTGTTGAAGAACCATCAGCAGTAACATCTTGATAATGTTCAAGTGGCATTACTAGCATAGCGTTTTGAACTTCCGAATGGTGCTTACCCATATCTTCTCTCAATTGCGCTCTAATGTCACCAATTCCGTCATCAATAGCGGCCATTTCCATAGCAAGTTCACTGAACTCAAATTGATGAGCAATAATTTTAGGACTTGTGTTTAGTAAGTCATACTCAGGAGCAATTGACATTAAACCATCTGCTTGACTACTTAAACTTGCATTTTCCGGAACACCACCAATTCGGTCTGCTCTTAGAATTGCTCCACCATATAGTGCATCGTTTAGTGCAGCATTTCCAGTAATTGCTAGGGAGTTTCCGCTTCCGCCACCGGCTCTCTTTGCTAAAACTCTCCAACCGCTTGAAGTGTATGGCCTCTTTGATATTACTGATAGTGCATTACATTCTCTGTTCAACATTGACCAAACTTTTTGTCCATACATGATGTTGTATAGATTTGCATTTTGACCACTTGGGGTTGCTGCTGCATGTCCGTGGTTAAATNNGGTATGAATACCACTAATTCCACCTTGTGCTTTTAGTAGGTCATTTCCTACTGAACCCATGGTTCCTAATCCGTATGTTTGTGCTTCTAGGTCTGCTATTGTATTTATATATCCTGTCATGTTAAATCACCTCAGTTAAATCCTCCGGCCATCTTGTGGATGTCCGACCAATCCATTTCAGCCAGTTCTTCCATAGTGGGGAGAGCAATTGTTGACTCTTCTTGAGCCTTAATAATTGAATCTTTCTCTGCTGTCAAAGACTTTCTTAGAGAAACGAATTCGTCTTTTAGTGAGGCGATTTCGGATTGAGCATCATAATTTGCTTTTGCTATAACTGTTTCTCGACTAGAAGTTTCTAAAGCAAATCTGTCAGCGAATGACTTTTCTAGATTACTGTAAGCCAATTTTTCTAGTTGTTCTTGTCGGAAAGCCTCATATGCTTTCTCAATGTTTCCAACAGTCAAATCAAGCGTTTCTAGTTCAGTATTGTTAAATGCTTTAACAACTGGCAAATCACTTGCTTTTGGTCTTCCACCAGTAACTATTACTCTATCAGCAGGTTCACCAATTTCTACACCTGCACCATCTAGAGTTGAAACAACGGCTTTCATTTCTTCAGTTTTATAATCGCCTTTTTGTTCTTCTTCATCTAGGGGCATAGCCGCTTCTTTTTCGTCTTCCATCATCTTTTCGTTTAACATCTTTTCGTCATCTAACATTTTTTCGTCTGCCATTTCTTCCTTACGGAGAGTATTAACTTCAGCCATCAATGCGTCTAATTCTTCCAATGCTTTCTCTATTCTTGTCATATCTTTCACCTTTGTTTTTGTTTTTGTTTTTGTTTTTTTGTCTTGTTTTAAAATATCAAATCGTGCTTCTGGGTTTATTCCTTTTTCACAAATTGTTACCTCATGTAATTCTAGTTTACTTATTTCGTTGTAGTCGCCTAATTCCTTATGGGTTTTTTTAACTTTTTCTAAAGCCTGTCCTCCAATACTAAATGACCTCAACGAACCTTTCCTTATGCCTCTGTTTATTTCTTTGGCTTTTTCTATATCTTCTCTTAATTTAATTACAACAAAGAATCCAACATCATCTACTTCTGTTTTCCACAATCTCCCTGTTGTATCTCTATATGATTCTACTACTTCGCCTACTTGAACATTTGAATGATTTGTCATTACATTTCTAAACTTCGGATTCTCCATGTATTTTTTAACTGCTTCATTCAGGGCTTTGAGTGTGATTAAGTCATTTTGTTTGTCTACGATTTCAATGCTTGCATAACCACCAATCATTAAATTATCGCTTTTAAGAATCTTGAAATCTGTTGTGCTGTTTGTCAATACCGCAGACGACATTCCTCTCAACTCCTAATTATCACATCGAGTATATAAAGAACACACTATTTTTTTATTCAGGTAGGGCAGTTTTAGCATATTTATCTTCATATATGTTCCAAATGCCTTCATCTCCATCAGTATCAGCAGGTTCTTGTTTATATCCAGTCCACGCTAACCACATCTTTTGTTCTTGTACGGGCAAATAACGAATATGTAGTTTAGTTTCGAATTTGTTTCCTTTTAAGAAGTATTCATGATATCCGTCTCTTTGAACTCCTAACTCGATATTTCCGGAATCAATCACTTTTCCTTGTTCTAGACTTTTAGAGACTTCAGCAGGGTATTTTCCTGCCGCACCAAATAGGTCAAACAATTCCTTTTCATCGTCTAATTGTATAGTCCAAAACATAGACTCACCACCAACTAATATTCCTAAAGAAACATTACTGTCTTCTCTATCATATAATTTAAATTTACCATTCCTGTATTCTTTAGGCGTTTTATAGGCTTTTAGCATAGCATACTTATCGGAAAAATCCGACCCAAATCCTGTGCTACATTTATCATATTCTTCAATAAAGGTTTTTATTTGAAGCGGAATTCTTTGTACTCTAAGGTTTTCTACCAACTCGTCGCATGGCATTTCTAATAGGCGTTCGGTATAAAACCCCATAAGGTATTTTCTCATTTTTTCATATGCTAGTTTGTTAGCCACAAATTCCTCTATATTTTTTATATCCGGAAAACTGGGAAGACCATCCACCATTTCATCAAATGAATCATCTGTATTTCCAGTTAGTTTGATTATCATATCCCATATCCTCTGAAAATCTTTCTCGGATGCATTAATATATTTTTCAGCAAAAGTAACTATTTTTTGTTTTAATTCATTACAGCACTTATCTTCCGAACCATCACTAAGCATAGATACCATAGGTATTTCTTTTTGCCTTTCAATAGTAACTGGAACATTACTCATAGGTTTCCCACCTTGATTTGCTAATTTTAACACAGCCCTCATAGTAGATTTAGTAATAGTATCTTCTTGTAGTAATTTACTAGGGTCTACTAAGAGATTTTTCCCATTTCTCTCTAAACCATCTCTTTGAGGTACAAAATTAGCAAGAGAAGTTTCTTTCCCCTGTAGTGTATCTTCATAAAGCGAAGGATGTTTTCTTGTTAAAAACTCATGCGTTTCCTTTATTGTTTTAGGTTTAGGTTTAAGATAATGATAAATAATTAAAGCCAAATCATTATTTTTATTTTTCATGATATTTTCTGCTTGGTCTTTCCACATATCTAAATCGTTAAGAGCATTCTTAGACATTAAATTATTTTCTTCAAAACCATATAAAACAAAACCACTAGTATCGTATTTTGCTATAATTGTAGTTTCTCCGTGTATATGGTCAGTTACTCTAACTCCCTTTTCTAAAGCGACTACATCATAGTTAAGAGATTTTTTTGTGTCTTGAGAAAGCATTTCTAAGGTGATAGGTTTATCGGGATATTCTACTTCCGGAACTTCTATTACTTTTGCTGAAAATAAACTGTAAGTTTCACCTTTTTTCTTAACTTCGTCTACCTTCACTCTTATTATATCTCCAACATCGACATTAATTTTAGTGTTTAATGCTTTTCCTACATTCATATAATTTTGACCATCTATTTTTACTAGGTTATCAATTTCTTCTAAAATGGGGCCGACACCAACAGAGTAAGAAAATAAATTACTCTTCGTTTTATTTTTATCTAACACTATTACATCTAAATCAACAAAGTTTTTCCACTTTATCCACTTAGGATTCTTTTTAGTGCCAATATAATAAGTAGAAGTAGCGTCTTTTATTACTACTCCTTCTGCTGTCGGTATTTCCATCATTTCTTTTGCATATTTTTCTAAATCCGATATATTGTCTGCTTGTCTAGTATCTTTTTTAGATGGGTACGCAATTGCTTGTCCACTCTTAGCAGAATAGTTATTGAATAGAATAGTCATTCTGTTTTCTAATTCTTCATCTGTCAAGGTTTGGGATTCGTGTCTCATTATATCAAACACATGGCATCTTAGTTTAGCGTCTTTATATTTATTCTTGAAAACATGGGCGATAGTGTCTGCTCTATGTAGTGCTTCTTCATCATCAAATAGTATAAGTTCAGCATCTAGAATACAATCCCCATATTCTTTTTTATTTAGTTCTTCTACCTGTGCCTTGCACTTATCTGTGATGTCTTTTTCATTGTAAGAATATATTTTTACAGTACCGTCTAGTTTGTGTAATTGAACTCTCATTCCATCATACTTTTCTTGAATATACCAGTCTCCACTAAAACCCTTCAATTGTTCTATATCTTGTATGTCAAAAATTCTATACATTGGTTTGTTAGGTACAATAAAGTGTGAGAGAGATTTTTTTTCTGTTTCTTCTACTCCTTTCTTTTCGATGTCTTTCAAGTCTTCCCAGTCTTCTTTATCATTCCTAGAAAAGTAAATGGTTTGTAGAATATCCATAGCGGCACTTACCTTACCTTCAACTTCTTTGGAATCTTTGTCATCCCCATAATGTTCGATAATATAGAGTCCTATGTCGTCTGCCTCTAGGTCTAATCCCTCAAGACCCTGCGTTATTGTGTCACTTTGCATGTCTTTTATTGCCAGTATATCCTTTGAAAGGGCTTTATTATCGCTTCTTAATGCATAATGTACGAATTTAACCATAGTCTCCGGATTACTTAATAATTCTTCAAGAACATTGTTTTTGAACATATCAGCAAAAGGGTCGGCTACAATTTTTGAAGAGTATCTTAAGAGTTTAATATCTTCAAATAATTTTTGGGCTTTGATGCTTTCAGGATTTTTAGTGTCTTTATTTTTTAAATCTTCTTCATCAATAAATCTCTTAAGTTCTTTACCTACTGGGTTTAACTTTTCATATCCCTCAATAACCATTTCTACTGCTTTAGACCATCTTGCCCCGTATTCTGTGGGGTCGGCTCTAGCAGATAAATAGGCTACTCTAGTTTTTTCAAATAATCTAAGTATTTCTACCGAAGGTTGTTTGTCCTTCTCAATAGAGTCTAATTTCAAAATGACTCCCTGCCTAAAATAATTAGTTGTCTAATTTACTTTTCTTTAAACTGTCACCCGCAGTAGCGTGACTATCTAAACCAAAGCCGGAGTGTTTTCCTTGCGGTTTCATTTCTAGATTTACATTTTCTGCTTTTGGCCTTGTTACCTTTACTGCTTCGGATTCATCTTTCAATTCGCTTCTATTATTATCCATTAAGGATTGGTATAATATTTCTTTAGCGTTTCTAGCCTTTTCTATAGCCATGCTTATTTTTCTTTCTTCCTTTGTTACTCTTTCGGGCATTATTGTCCACCTGCCTTTTCCACCATTTTGTGAATGTCGCTCCAATCCATATTGGCTACACTATTTATTGATGATTCTCCACCAATAGTAGTAGTAACAACAGGAGAAGGACTATCAGTAACAACATATCCTGCTTTCATGAGTAGGCTGTCTTTAGCATAAATTGTCTTTTCTAATGCTTCTACTTTTTCAGTTAGTGCCTTAACTATTTCTAGCATTTCTTCATTTATTGTTCGTTCTTGTGTCATTGTAATTTCTCCTTTTTACCGCTAGGATATACTAAGTCTCGTAACTGACGATACAATAATTCATACTCCTTACGAAGTTTGGTAGCCGTGGCTACAATATCAATGTTGCGCTCATCCATTGATTTCATTTTTTTAGTCAATTTCTTATCCGATTTCATTAAATCTAATTCCTTTAAAGAGTTAATTAAATCCCCTAATTTAGTAAAATCTTGGCCAAAAAATTCTGTTGGTTCAGCCGCCTGTAGAGTTTTCTTTAAGGTTTTTCTTCCCCTAGCATCTAAAGAATCTAGTATTCTTTTGGGGCTTTTTTTCTTTTCTTCTTTGAAAAGTATTTCTTTTCCTTCTTCATAATAATCCCATGTCATTTCAATCACTCCAACATATTTTCTATAATGTTTAATTTATTTTCTAGTTCTTTGTAAGTATTAACAAATTTCATACTATCCGAAGACACCATTGCGGTTTCATCAAAAGTTATTGAACCAAAACCACTAGATAATTGTACAGTTCCCGAACTTTCAATATAATCCTTAAGTCCTTTTCTAAATTTATCTTCCAATTTATCAAAGTCCTTAACTAGTTGATTTAATGTTTTAGCCATTCTAACCCCTGTTACAACCGCACTGGTTATTTTCTTTTTAACATCTTTAGAGACTGTAGATTCTCTATCTAGTTTACCTAAGAGACTACTTAATCGCTCTATGATTGGTTTTGCTTCACTAACAAAATCAGCCTTTTCTATGAGTTCATTTAGTTTTGTAGTTTCTTCTTCTACTTTATCCATAAAGTCTATTTTGGCTTCTTTAATGTACTTATCTTGATTATTCTTATCTGTTATATCTCTTAATTGAGCAAGAAGTTGTTTTACTTTATCATCCTTATTCTTGGTTTTAGACCTTTTTGTGTTTATTAATTCATTAAGTCCTTGTTGTAGTCTTCTAATTTTATTAGCGATAATTTTTTCATCATCCTCAGAAATGTCTTTTAGTTCCTTTAGTCTATCTTCTAAAAGTTTTTTCTCGGAATCTATCTTGTTTAGATTACGAATAGCCGTTCTAAATTTAGGTAGGTATTTTCTAAAATCTATTTCAGTTCCGGCATCAAAACCTTGTGTTCCAAACATTGCTCCTAACATTTCCTCTTTTCTTTGTGGTCGATTAACCATACTAGCGGGTTCTTTACCATGAACAGTAGTATGACAATAAACCAGTATTTCAATAGCATTGTATTGGGTTCCTTCAACATCAAAGGTGGAATTGAGTATTTCTCCTACTTTCTTACTCAACTCAGCAACATTTATTTCATTTTCATTATATGTTAAAATACCTCTTTGTAAAATATCTTTATTTTTATTTAATAGAAACTGTGGCTGTCTTTTAATAGAGTTCATTAAATTTATGATTCTTTCCGACCNGTTTTCATTAGTTCCNAATGTTCTATAGTTTTTTCTCCAATCTGTAGCAGTAAGATTTCCTTTTTCTTTAGATAGTTTTATGTTTTTCAAAAGATTCTCTATATCATCTATAGAGTCCGAGATTACTGTTATTTCATTAAATGCTCTTTTTTCCTTTTGTTCTTGAATTAGTTTATCTCTATTCTCTCCGCTTCGAATATTTCTTTCCCTATCTCTTTCTAAAGAAATAATATTATCTTTAGGCGCAACATAGTCTTCTTCTTCACTGTCACTAACACTACCCACTTCGTCTTTTGCTTTTTGAATATATTTTCTATAGGATATCATATTATTGGAGTTAATATTTCTTTCTAAAGACTTTTTAATATCAGTAGCGGTTGCTTCCTGCCTTACTAATTCAGCAGTTTCGTCATCTAATTCTACTTTGCTCAATACATATAGTAGTGATTTATTTTTAGATAACTGTAAAAACATAGTATCACCTTAGAATGGAATGTTTTCTTTTCTATTCTTTTGCTTGGGAGGTAGGGTAATTACATCCGGTATGCCTGCTGAATGCAGTTTCTTTTTTACGGAAGTATCAGCAGGTATTCCTACTGTAAAATTCCTACTAGGTTTTAGTTTAGCACTTGAGTTAGCATTCATTGCCTTGACCTGTGCCAATTCCTTTCTTAATCTAATTTCTTTTTGTTTACTATCTTCTGTCATATTAACCAACTCTTCTTTCTGTTCTTGTATCTACATTTTGATTTCCTGCATTTTCAGGTAATCCTGTTAATCTTTTATCCGGCCCTCTATTCATAGAAGGTTTGCTTCTTGATGTTGGTGGGTTCTCTTGTGGTTTACTTAACTGTTGCTCTTGTAATTGACCCATTTGCGAAGCATCAATATTTGTTCCTGCATACGGGTCTTTTTCAAATGGAACTTCTTCTTCTCCCTTTTCACCTTCTACAGGCTCTTTGGGTTCCGGTTTAGAGAAAGTAAAATTACCATCTTCATCCATATCAACATCAAAACCCAAGTTCTTTATTTGCCCTGCTATGCCGACTTCTAATTCTCTTTTTCTTATTACTGCTATTTCATCTTCCTCTTCACTCGGAGGTAGTTTTAAATTCCAATCAGTAATTCCAAATTGTTTTATGAGGAAGGGAAAGACATAATTATTGTAAACAGTCTGTGCCTTCTGTACTGCCCTGTTAGTTACAAGTATTTGCATACCTTCATTATTCAATCCACCACTTGTGGTGTTATCAGCCATAAACACTTTACTTACTCCATAGAATGCTGATATTCTGTCTCGCAAATCATCTTTTACGGAAACATAGTCCATCTCTTTTAGACTGTCCATGAATTTAATCCATTCTACTGCTCCCTTTCCGCCTTCGGACTCTATTCCCATAACAGGAATAAAATGAGGGTCGGACTCCATTTTCTCTTTTACTGAACGCCAAAAAGAACGCATAGAATCCATATTTCTAGTTTGAACCGCCAGTAATCCTCTAGGCATTCTGCTTTTAGTATAAGAAGAATTAACATAATTTTCCATGGCAATCAATGTCATTATATTATTGTATAATGTCACAACTGGTGACATTCCGTATAACCTAGATGGACTATATTTACTAAAATGTAGAACTTCCCCTTGTAAGAAATGTTGGTCTGTGCCGTTTGCTCTATTTACATAATGAACAGGAAACATATTTCCTCCGCATTGGTCACATATTTCATGAGGGTCTGTAGTTATTTTATCTCTATGAGTAACACAAGTGAAACCTTTCGTGCCTCTTTGTCCTAACTCATCAGCGTAAATAAACATAGTAACAGGGTCGCCTCGATATAGTTCTTTGATACGATGCATTCTAATCTTACCATTACCGTCAATAAAATATTCTTTGACTAAAACAATGTATGCATCATCCATAATATTCAAATCATCTTCTAGTTCCTGTAAGACATCAATGAATAGTTGTTCGGACTTATTCACATATCCTTCTATAAACCTTTCAGCATACTCTAATTGTTTTATATCCGGCTTTTTCAAATTAGTTGAGCCGCATCTTAGGCATTCTTGAACAGGTCGTCGATGCTCCTTCCCGCACTCATTACATCTTGCTTCATAGGCTTTTTCCCATATGTAGCCCCGCCTAAAAACTTCCTGCTTTAATTGAGTTATACAAGTTCTCGCTATCACAGACTGATTTATTAGATTGTAAATAATTGGCCCAGTAATCATATGGTGCTGTTGTCTTTCTTGTATTCCCATATTATATACGGTTCTGTCCGCAGGTTTGGGGGTTTGCCGCCTAAAGAGGTTGGATAGTTTAAATCGTCTTTTTTCATCTGCCATTGACTACACCCCTAGATTTTCCACAAAGTACATCGGTTATAAAACCTTCATCTAGGTTTTCCTGCTTTTTCCCAACACTTCTTGCAGAAACCGAATGGATGAACATTCTTAGAAGTAAAACACCTACCGCAATATTTGAACTCAAGTTTTCTTTTATTTTGAACCCAATCTTCGATACTCAAACTATTAGTCCTCCTATTTGCTCTAATGAATCCATAGTGGACATTTTACAATTGCCTTGTAACTTTGCTATATCTGTTAGATAAATACCCTCTTTAAGCCAGTCATATCCTACATGGTCTTTATGATTCTCCCACTTCATTAGTTTAAATATTTCATCACAACGACCCCTATACCACTCGGTTTTCTTATGAGACTTTTTCATCCGTATTAATTCTAACAAAAGTTTAGCATTGCCTTTTTTCAATCTAAAATGAGGGAGGCATTTAGTCAGTAAATCCCTAACATCACCTTGTGAATAAAAATTTAATCTATTAATCAGCCTAGTATTTTGCGGAGATTTTTGGTCTAAATGCATTTTACCATAACCGATAGATTTTTGCATCTCTTGCATGAAAGCCTTGCCTCTTTCTCCTGTTGCTACAAGCCCTACTCTAGGATTCATATTTCTATCTAAAGTTATAAATCCATCCGAATCAATAAATGCAGCAGTATACGCCCATATATTCTTCTTAATCATTGAAGGCATTTTGTAGTATGACCCCTTGTAGGAGGTGATATCTAATTTCTTAATAGACTTAGATATAGAGTTAGGGCTACTTAGTTTGAAAAGGGTAGATGGCATTTTCTCATGTATTTGTTTTGCAGAAATTCCTTGATTCTCACAAACAGTCTTCAGTATGAAATTCTCTTGCATTTCTTTTTTTGTTTTAGTTATAGATTGGTCGGTAATTTTATTTATTGCCCCTCTAAACCCTTTTTTAGCACTTACCATTTCTTTGTGCAAAACGCTATATTCTTGACCATACGCCATTCCATTTTGTTTTAATTCCGCTTCCCAGTATTTACACAAATAGTCAATGGTTTCTCTTCGTAACTCAATGCTTTTCATTTTATTTAATTTGTATAGGTCTTTTTCGTTATATCTCATTTTAGATAGTGGGCTAGTATAGTCGGAGAGCCATGAAATAGAACCTATACATTTCTGTAAATGGTCAGCATAAGCATCTATCATCGTATCAATGGCTTTCGTCATTTTTTCTCTATGCTCTCCCTTTAATTTTCTTCTAGCCTTTCTCATTTTTTTAACTAAGTCGGGAACACTTCGTTCTTGTACAACATATTCATCGGGAAATATATTTAACTGTTTTCTAGCCTCACTAGCATTTATATTATAATGATTAGATAATTTTACTATTTCTTCATGCTCCGATAAAACACCTTGATTATGAAAGATATTTTTTAATTCTATACCCAATTGTCTTTCTGTTTCATTAACTATTTCACTTTCTTCTTCATCTAACTCAGCCAACCTTTCCATTTGTTCAGCCGCTTGGCGATATTTTTCTGCTTGTTCTGTCATACCATCACCTTAGAAGTTCAATCCCATTGGGTTGAAATTTGTATTTCTACCTTTCGGTTTAGAATCTTCAAATAAGCCCATATCGTCTAGTAAAATAAAACTATCAGTTGTTTGATAAGTGGCGGCATTGGCCAAGGCTAGACTCATAACCATATCGTCATGCGCTCCTATTCCTTCGAATTTACCCCTTTCAGTAATAGCAAACATGGATAATTCTTCCGCTAAAATACCAGTCACTCTCCTACTCTCTTCATTTCCGTATGGGAAATTCATCTTACCGTTCTCTAAAGTCATCTGTAGATTTAGAATAATCTCTTGTTTTTTTCTCCTAGTAGTGTTAAAATCATGTACATTTAAATCAGCCACTTGTCTAAGTTCTTGAGTAAATGATTTGGCAAAGGTATTTGTTTCAAATAATATTGCTTCCGGTCTAAACAATTTCCCTATCATCTGTACCTTCTGTATGTTTTCTCGAAATTGGACATTTTTAGCCCTATCAATATAGATTATTGATTTATTCTCTTCTTCATCCATTTCTAACACAGTTATCACATTGTAGTCTCCGTCAGTAGAAATAGCGGGGTCTACTCCTACAAAATATTTGTAGCCCTCACGCTTTAGAGGTTTCAAAACTAAATCTTTGTTCTTTGCATTATCCAAATGCTCCGGATTGAAAAGAGAAGTTCCAGTAGAAATAGGAACACACATATACTCTCTTGTGAACATCATAGAGCCTACTTCCGCTTTACGAGCCATTAGTGCCTCATAGTTCCATCTATCAGGCCACAGAGGTTCATTAAGAGCATTAAGACAAGGATAAGTATTAACTGTATAAGCAGGGTTTTCCGCTAATTGTTGATATATATCTGTATAACTAAAAGGAGTACCGATAACTCTTAGGGAAGCGGTGTGGTGAAGTGTTGGTATCATATCACCATAAAACCAATCTGTGACCTTTTGAATACCAGTCATACTGAATTCTTTCAAAGGGTCATCAATAACGATTTCTTGAGGGTGGAGTCCACGAATCTGTGAACCTACTGAACGCTCTAAAATTTGATTACCGTTAGTCAATGTAATGTTTCCAATAGCCCAACCCCTAGCAGGTTTGTATTTTTTAAGCATAGGATGAATAAACATCTTATCTATATCTCTCATGTGAACCAAAGTCTGCTTTTGGTTGGAAGAAATATATAGCATTTGATAGGGCGGTTCTTCAAAAATTAATTTCCATACTACCCAAGCATGCATGAAGACTGATTTTCCATGGTCACGACTACAAATAATTACAGTTCTTTGAGTTGATTCCATTAAACTATGCCACTCTTGAATATAAGAGGGAAAATCAAAACCCAATACATTTTGAAAGAAATAAGGAAATGAGTTTTTAGATAACTCCATATCCATTCGATGTTCGAAATTAAATGCTTCTAATTCCATAGGATTACCTCTTAAGAATACCAAACCATTTAGAAACAGGTAATCCTTTAACTCCCCATGTTGCGCCTTTAGGATGGTTATCGTAATACTTTCTAAAACCAGCAACAGTGGCATTATTACCATAAGCCCCTAACTGTTCATCAGTAGGGTTCATAGTCCATCCCTTATTTTCATTAATTTTAATCCATTCTTCGTTAGGCATGGTGGTACTGCTGAATGAGGCAATATAAGGTTCCGAGAGTCTTTTATTTGCTTCCGATGCTATTTTTTTGAAGTTGCCCTTTCCTTGATATTTAGAAGAAACAAAAGTTCCTCCCCTTAAAGTAAAATTATCTTTTTTAGAATAACCAAGGCCACCAACAATTTTCTCGCCATCAAATAAAACTATATAGTTTTCAATAGGATAAAAAGAATCTAGTGGTGAGTTTTCTGAGCGATTAGAGGGAAAAGGTTCGTCTTCTGTTTTTTTCCATAGAGAAACTAATTCTTCTCTAGGCATGTCTCTAAAAGTCATAATATCACTCGTATTCCTTGATTAAACTTTTAATTTCTGCTGAGACATTCCTTAATCCTTGAGCGACTTTCTTATATCTAGATGCTCTTTTCTTATCTTTAAATGCATATTGTTCTAAAACAGGAATCACTCTATTTATAGCGGCATGGAGCGATGGGGCTTTACTGAAATCAATTCTCAATTGTCTTGAGATACTTTCGGGTGACTCTTGTATTGGGGAAGTATATTCAGTTGCCATTTTAACTCCCCTTCCGCCACTTTTTGTTTTTCTTTTCTTTGGTTTTACTTGGACTCCACTTTACTCTATCAGCCCAATACGCCGCCGACATCTTCCCACGCTTAATATTTTCAGCATGACGGGACTTAAAAGCCTCTCTTTGTCCTTTGGTTTGATTTGTCTTGACTCCTTTTTGTCCGAATTTAATGTATTTTGCTTTCTTACCTTTAGCATCCCAAGCCATTACATGGTGAGACTTGCTTTTATCATCTCTTAGTGATTGTGGGCTATTTAATCCGGAAAGACCTTTACTCTTTGCTCTTTCCAATGCCCTCTTTCTAGGACTCTTTGGTTTTTTCTTTTTGAGAATATCCATCCAATTACTCATAAGCATCACCTATTAGATATCCTAATTTCTTTCCTGCTTCTATATCGCTAGGGTAATGACTACCCATTTGCACTCTAGATAGTGAGATTCTATCAGCCATTCGTTTTAATTCTTTCTTCTTATTTGGGTATTTTTTACTTAATATTCTTTCTAAACCATAAGCCGCCATAGAATGCCCACTAGGAAAAGAAGGTGTATCGTCTGTTGTAGTTTTTGTTGATTTTATTTTATCGCTAATTTCGTATGGTCTAGGTCTTTGGTATTTCATCTTTAGTGACATAACATAATAATTAATATCCTTAATAAAATCTTCATACTCATTTCTATCTGCACCAACGATTTCAAACATTTCTTTTTCAGGTTTAAGGTCTGCATCTTTCATTTGTTTCGAATCAAGTGTTTTCTTTTCCATTATTTTTAGAATAGCAGGTATTTCTGTTTCTTCTTGTGGGTAACTTAATTTAGGAATATCTACTTTTATTTTTGGGCTTCTTTCAAGCATATCTTTTTTCTTACTAGAAAGCGTACCTTGCCACTTTATTTTCTTGAGAATATCCATCCAACTCATGTTATCATATCCTTATAAATTGACTTGTTTTAGAACCACTAGATTTGAAATGCTCCCTAACTAATGGTGAATTTGATAGTATTTTACGACCTGTCATCATAGCCCATCTTCTGTATACGCTTTCGAAACTTTTAGTGCTTATATTGTTGCGTCTAGTTCCATTTTTAACGAGTTGTTCTATAAACTCATTTTTTATTTTGGAGTCATTTAGCGAAAATACCTGTCCTTTAGGCATAGCCTCTACAACTTCTAATAGAGACTTTTTTGATGTTTTGAAGTTCTTACTTAGAAATGACACCTTTAGAATGCTAGTCCATGACATAATATCACTTGGGTTTATGTGTGTAAATGTCTCCATCTTGGTGTATGAAGACTTTACCTTCTTTCTCTAATTTGTCTAAGACTCTTTTGATTTCTGCCTCTTCACCAAATTGTTTTAGATTTTTCATACCTAATGCCCCGCCTTCCTTTTTAATTTCAGCAAGAATTTTAGATTCAATATCTTCTTTATAGGAACTCATATAGTCTTCATAAGTAGGTTGTTTTTTTGGACCTGATTTATTTGCTTTTCTTCTAACTCTTCTTTCAGCCTCTTGGCGGTCTACATTTCTAAAGCGCATTTCTTCTTGAATTAGTTTTTCTTCTTCGGGCGTTAAGGGCGGTGCTTTTAGTATATTTTTCCATTTCATATTATCTACCTTCTACTTTACGATATTCTTTTTTAGCCGACTTGCTTCTAGGAACATGCTGTTTTCCTTTTTTCTTTCCTGCTCTTTTCTTAGCACTTTCATATTTTCTTTGATTGTCTGTAAGTGAATCTTTCACCGCTTTAGGGGCATATCTTCCCCCTTGAGTAGTAAGCGGTTGCCAATCTTCCCTATTCCATTCAACCATATCTTTTTGCTTATCGGTTAAACCTTTAAGAATATTCCACCAATTACTTTTTATTGACAAAACCGCCACCTCTCTCTTGATATCTTTCATTCAGTTCTTGAGATTTACGACCAGACCATTCACCCTTAGCAGTTCCATGAGTATTTTCATTAAGTAAAGTTGCGTGTATTTCTTCCCTTAGTTTCGGTTTAGTATATACACCGGCAGGGGCTTTGTATTTAGTCTTCTTTTTCTTTTTTAATATTTCTTGCCAAGACTTACCTAATGTTCTATCAAAAGTTCCATCTTGGAGTTGCCTATATCCTGCTCTAGTGGCGGCTCCTTTCATACTCATGCTAATTTTCCTAGACATTTTTTTTCCCATGTTTCTAAAAACTCTAGTAACTGCATTTTTAGAGCCTTGAGTTTCTAATTTCTTAAGCAAGTTTTCATAGAATTCTTCATACTCGTTATAATCTAATCTAAACTTATCACCTAAGTTCAGCATAGCAAATGCTTTATCTGCCGCTTCACTGGGTATCTTAAATTTTGCTTTGTTTAATATTTCTTCCAAACTCATCACCTAAATTCTGCCTTAATAAGATAAACTTGGTCTGCGCTTATACCATATTCTTTAGAAATGTTAGCATGTGAATCCTCACCTAGCACTATTTTTTCTACTTCGTGAACACTTAAATCAACTTGTTGCTCTACTTGCATTTTACTAATTAAACCAGTTATCCCTTTAGAATTAAAAACAGCCCTGCCGTGTACAACCTCTTTGCCTAATTGTTGTCTAATGATGTCATGAGCCTTCAACATCTTATGTAATAGTACAGGTAAGTCTACTTGGACACTCTCAAATAAATCTTTTAATCTATTGTAGTGTTTTCTCTTAGTGTTATCCTTTGTTAATGCACCTTGATTCTTATCTAACCAATAAGGTAAGGCAAAAACTGGGAAGGGTTTTCTTTGACCATGTTGTTTATAAAATTCCATAGACCTTTCTTTGAGGGTTTTTCTATTAAATTTCTTTTTGCCAAACTTTTCTAATTCCTCTTCTTCCATTGATTCTTTAGCAAAGTGATAGATGATGGCCGCACAGTAATTATTATTTTGTTCTTCTTTACCGAATATGTCAGTTAAAGCACCTGCTGCCTGTTCACCATCTGTTATAAGTATTCTATCTATTTTAACACCACTGTCAAAAATATTATCTAAGAAGTCTGCTATGTTAGCCAAATTGTCTGCTGTGGCCTCTTCTAAAGTACCTTCAAAAGACATCTCTAACGACTCGGAAAGAACTGTTTCTACACCCAAATCCAAACTTAATAGTTGGAAGACTTTAGTACCTATGCTACTGCCGAAGGTTGGCATAGATATAGGAAGATAACCGGCATAAAGAGGATTAAAGAAATATTCAACTGCTGATTCCATCATTTTCTTTAGAGAATCCGCTACTCCTTGCATTATCTCTTCTCTAATTTGGCCTCCTCTTTGTAGCGGAACTGGAAATTCTGCAACTTGGAATGAACCTCTTTCTCTTCTATCTATTACACTACCTCGCATACCAGTAGAAGACCTAACACCTACTTCTTCTCTAAAGATATCATCCGATAAAATCTTATACAAATCTTCAAAGAAATTTTTAATTTTATCTAAGTTATCCAAACTTATTTTTGTATCATTCGCAGCCTCGAAACTATCCCCAGTATAACTTTCGGCAAAATAATTATTAGACATCACTGAAATAGGTAAAGCGTAAGACTCTATACTTATGTTGGCTTCATTATTATCTAAATCCTCTTGTTCGATAACTGTGGTATCTTCCACCTCACTAACCCATCTTTTCAAATCGTATTGAGTATTTATGGACAGTGCCACAACTCCTCCATCCATACTCTCTCTAGAGGAAAGGCTTTTCTCTATTTCTTCTAATAAATCTAATAATTCTAATTCAGCCTGTTCGGATATGGCGACTAATTTATTATTAGTATTATCTTCATATATTAGAAGAGGGTCTGCTATGCCTCTTATGGATTGAACCTCTCCTTTATATTCAAACCCTTGATTAGTTTCTGTCTTATATCTTCCTAGACTTTCTCCGGATAGAGTTTGTCCTCCCCCATCTCCACCGCTAGAAATACTACTTGTTAGTTCACTTGTTAATTCTTGATTAACATCGGAAAAACTGGCAGGGTCGTCTTCATATCTTTCTTCCATAGCATCTTTATCAAACAAATCTTCTGCAACCATTATGTTAAATAAAATATTCCAAAACTTTTGTCTACGGTTGGTAAATCTCTTGTCAACTTTTGGAAAATAAGCCACATACTGTAACTCATCTAAGTTTATTTTTAAAATATCTTCTAGCGTATCCATTGCTTCATCGGGTAGATTTAATTTTTCAAAGTTGTCAAACAGTTCTTCTGTGTTTGTTTTAAACTCGTCAAACTTACCAACTACGCTATTCCAAAAGTCATAAACTGCTATTCTAGTTGTTTTTTTAGATACATCAGCAACACCTAAAAACTTTCTAACTGGGAAATTTTTAACTTCTATTATTTCTCCCGAATCTTGTTGCATATTGTCTTCTAATAAACTAATAACAGTATCATAATTTTCTGCTAATATTTTTAATTTGTCATTTTGCGATGATGCTCTAATAGCAGTTTTTAAATTTTCATCTTCCAATAAAGATATATCGGGATTTCTAATATCGACATTAGTTCTATTAGCAAGCCTTATTTTTACTAAATCATTATAATCAACCAAAGCACCGCCTATGTAGATATTCATATCTAATAGTGGTTTAATTACAGATTTTATTTGGCCTAGTTTTCCTTCTATAATAGTTCTAGTTCCTCCACCCTTTAAGCCTCTTATCTGCTTTCCTAAATCTTTAACCAGTTCATCTTTTTCTTTGGCTATGTATTTTTTTCTGTCTTCTAGAATTTGTTTAGTTTCTTCTGCCTCTTGGTTTGGTCTATCGGGATATTTTTCCTTGGCTTCTTGTTCTATTTTTTCTATATGTGGGGCTAACAGCCTTCCACGAATAGCCCTTGCTTGAATTCTATTGGCATCACTTAGGAATTTAAGTTCATCTTCTTCAAATTTTACTTTCATTGTTCTTCTCTCCTAATTAGTAATCCTGTTTGTGATAATTTATCTAGAACTTGTTTCACCATGGTATCTTCGAACTTTTCGGGGTTTTCTGCCAAGTTTTCTAAAGTAACTTTGAATCCCTCAACTATGTCCTCTCTCGCCTTATTTAGTATGTCAGCCATTTTGCCATTTAATTTTTCCGCTTCTTTTTTTGCTATTTCGGGCTTACTTTTGATATTGGCATCTATTACTTTAAATGATTTTTTAACTTGGTCTTCTCTTATGGCGTTAATACTGGCCAAGAAAATCAAACTTCTTTCTGCGCTGATAATATTTAATGCAGTTTTATCTCTTTTAAGAGAAGTAGCATGTTCCATTAGATTATTATCTTTAGCAAAATCAATCAAGAAAGAAGGAAAGTTACCTTTAGAATTTATTTGGTTTCTTAATTTTTGTGTGGCTTCCCCTATATCTCTATCAAGGTCTTCCTTGAGTTGACTTTCTAAAGCCTTCATTTTCTTTTCTAACCTTTCAATTTTCTTTTTTAGTCTTTCGGGGTCTTTTGAAGTTTCTACTGAGTTTCTACTTGTTTCTAACTCCTCTTTGATTTCCGTTAGTTTACTAGAAATTTTTTCTTTCACATCGCTAGTTTTTTGTGCTGTAGTTACTTCTATGCCCTCTTGTTGCGCCGCTTCATCAAAAGTAAGTTCAGTAAATTCATCAGTATATTCATCTAAAAGTAGAATTTTAGCACTATCTGCTCTATCTGCGCCATCATATTCTTTAAGACGGATAGAACCATCAGCATTTCTAACAACATTGCCCTGTTTATCGTACTCTCTACCTTCATAAGCAGCCTTAGAGCCTCTTCGATAATATTCTATTTTTATTTCTTCTTCCGGAAAGCCCTCGGCTAAAAGGTGTCTTTTGATGGCCATTGCTTCCTTGATAGTGTATTTATTTTTTAGAAATTGGTATCTTTCCTCTCTCAAGGTGTCTACTGTACCTCTCACTGATTCTTCTGCGGTGTCTCTTTCCTTCAAAACATCATATACTTTCTTTTTTAGTTTATCAAACTCTAAATTTACATTTTCTATCTCGGTTCTAAATATTCTTAGGGGTATGTTATATTCTTCACTAGATGATTTATTCATAACTGGTAATGTTCTAGCAATATCTTCAACTATGAGAGTCCTAGCATCAGTAACACTAAGACTACCATACGACCTAACTTTGTCAAAGAAAACATCCGCCCATGTAGCAGATTGAAATATATTCTCTATGACTATTTCAGCATAAGGATTGAAATTGAAACTCTTTTTACTACCTTTTTCCAAAAATAGAATACTAGGTAAGCGAATGAGCGTCCTATCATCTTCTCTAAAGCCTTTAGGCTTAAAGGAAGTGACTTTTCCTTGTACTCTATCTATAACTGCCATGTATTTTTTGATTGAATCGGAGGTAAAAGGCTCGACTACAATATATTTTACTTCTTTAGCCGCTAAGGTAGTGGCTTCTATCTTTTTAGGGTCTATTTCTACAGATTTTGAATCAATATTAAGCGAAATACCATTACTTGCTTTAAATTCATTATATAATTTCAAAGCCAGTGCCTTTTCTTTGACAGTATTATCATTATCTAAGACTTCGACCTCGCCGTTTTTATTTCTTTTTATATTTGGCTGTAAAAGTTTAGTAAATTCATTAAGACTTTTGACATTTACAAGAATAATGTCTCCTTCCACCTTGGCAGCCTCTTGGTTCGACTTTCCTCCCAACAATTCTGCAAATTTTTCCATTTGTGATTTCGTAGGTGGGCTATTTTTGAAATAAATGTAGGATTTTTCAGCATCCAACCGTAAATATTTCAGTTTGGCTTTAATTTTGGGTTGCTTGTTTAGTGTTCTAACTCCTAGAGAACCATACTTATCAATTCTAGATAAAATTTCTTTAACTTTTGTGTGATTACTTTCATTTTTGTACCGAATGGCCTCTTCAATTAGTTTTAGAATCTCACTTCTTGTTAAAAATTGTAGTGTTTCTGTTAATTTATTTAGATTTTCTTGAATTTGCGGCACAGTTAAGTCCATGTGTGGTGAATTTGACCACTGTTCTATGAATTTCTCTAAAGATAATTGATTTGTTCCCACCTGTCTAAGCAAATTAGATAATGAATTAAGAGAACCTTCCTCATTTGCGTCTCCACTTGCTAAAGAATCTTTAACTTCTTGTAGGTATTTTTCGAATTGCGCTTGGTTTACTAAATTGTAGGCCACCATTGTATTATTAGAAGCCACAGGCATCTTCAAAATAGTTTGCCAAGTCATAATTCCTCACCTGTATAAAGTGTAAGACCCTTTCTTTTTTGCCATGAGCCTTAAAGTATCATAAATCTCGCCTTTAACAAAATCTTCTTCTTTCCATAGGTTAAACATAATCTCGATAATATTATGGTCTTTATGCTCTTTATTATTTTCTAACCATTCACGAATAGTATTAGCATGTTCTTGTACAACAGTGATATAATTACCTTCCTTATCTTTAGGGCGGTGTTTAATTATATCTTCCCAATTCATTGTAACTTCTCCTGCATTTGGTATAAATCGTATAGGTGGCGTTCAAAGGCATTTTTCTTACGCAGTAAATTGCTTCTTTTTGGTTCTTCACTACTACCAATACCCGCTATCATAACCTCTAAATCTTTAATTAATTTTTGATAGGACTTTATGTTTTTTCTAAGATATGTTTTTAATCCAATGTCCTCCGCCAATTCTACCATTGAATCTACATTTTCGTTTCCTGTTATGTCTTCTAAACGCTCAAGAGATTCCTTTAATTGTGATAAATCTTCTTTTAATATATCTCGCCAACTCATTGTAATTTCTCCTGCATTTTTTGTTTAATCTCTAACCATATCTGCGGATTGTTTTGTGCTAACACTTCTTGGACTATCTGCATTTGGTGGACTATAATGGTATCTTGTCTCTTATGGATAAGTTTTCCTTTGAATTCCATAAGATACTTCAAAGATTCTCTAATCTCTCTTGCTAACTTAGTTAAGGCATCAATCATCTTAGGGTCTAAATCATTTCCTAAGTCGTTGAATACTTGTTCTAATCTTACATCTAATTTAGAAACATTGTTAGAAAGTAATTCAACTTCATTGACTTCTTTTCTTGCTATTATCATAGCCGCACTCTCTTGAACAATAGGCATAAGATGATGTTTCATGTGTCTTTGGATTTGCTCCTTAGTAGTGTCCAATGCTGTAGCAACTGCTTCACTTTCAATACTGCCTTCGCTAATCGCCTGTTCGTAATGCTTTCTCATTGGGTCTACACACAATTTACACTTTGGATTGGAACTCATCTTGTATTCACCCATATGATTTCTTTGGTGTTGGGCAGCAGTACCGCTTCTCCAACCGTACTTTTCATCTAAAGCATCACAAGTTATTTCTCCGGAGTCGAGCATTTGCTCCAATTCTTCTCTAACTTGGTGTTGGCACATACCACACCTTTTTCGGCTAACGGCCACTTTATCTCCTCCAAAGATTTTGTTGCCATAACTTAGAAATTACCTTTGTATCGGGAGAATATTTAGAATCCTTGCTATCTACGCTATCGCCAAACTTTTCCCTTGCCGTTTTTCTATAATCAAAGCCGCCTCTTCTAGCATTCTGCCACGCTCTATATCCGTTTGGTGCTTTCTTATCCTTTCCTTTGAATTTTCTTTTTAAGGCTAAATCTACTAAACCAATAACCGGACTAGCAGTAGAAGTTAATCTCATAGCATCAAAATAAATTATTAGCCCATCGTCGGAATTTGAACTCTCTATACCTGCTAATTCTCTAACTAACTCTTGGTCGGAATTGCCTAAAGATAAATCTGTAGAATTAAGTCCTTGTCTAACTTTGTTTACTAATAGTCTACCACCGGCGTTCCATAGCGCAGAATTTGTAATTACTTTATCGAAGTAACTCCTAACAGATTGTATTTTATCTAATTCCGAAGCCGAGGTTCTAGGAGGTAAATTGTCTAAACGGATTTTACTAGGCTCTCCTTTAATCTTATCTAACTCTTCTTCAGCCTCTCTCATGATAGCAAGAAGACCTTTAGGTTTAGAAAATTGAGTGCTTGTTTCGGAAAACAGTGCCAAGTGTGGTGGATTTTTACCCGCTAACCAACTAGGCTCTACTCCTTGTCCTTCTCCCCCTGCAAAATTATCAGTCTTATAATGCCCTTGAACTTCTTTTTCTTCTATTATTTCACCAGTATCGGGGTCTTTTATTTTATCAGTAAATAATATAAAAGCAGGGTCAAAGGCTGCGGTTCTACCTCCTGCGTCTTTCCCTGTGTCTTTGTATTTTTCCAAATCCTCGGCAATAAGAGTAATTAGTTTGGCTTCTCCTTTAGTAAAAAATTTATTACCATCGCCCACAATTTCTTCAATCTTGTCCAAAAACTCCATAGTGCCTTTACCTGCTCTACCTTTATTTCTGCTACCATCACGAATCATGTCTTCTTGTCTCAAATGCGCTTTAAGAAATTTGTAAAGGTCGCCCACTCCTTTGGTTTCTAAATCACCATCACTGATATTAGAGCAATTGTTTTTCCATTCTTCAAACTTAGCAGGGAAAGTATAGGTAGGGGCATCGACAGGATTTCCATTGATTTCAATTTCATCCTTCTTTTTATCTTCATTCTTTAGGAGTTTATCTTTCTTTTTCTTCTTTTTAGAATAAGAGGTGCCAAACATAGCAGGAGCAGATGCGGTGGTTACGGCAACCGTCATCTTTTCTTCTTCATCCTTTAGAATATTTTTCCATGACATATTAATTACCTCTTAGTAAAAACGCTTCTAGCCCTAGACTTTTTGTTATTTTTCTTTTCCTGCAAAACTTCAAAGTCTTTTTCATCTATCTTATTTTCGGGAGGTGCTTGTTCGGCTATCTTCTTTTGATTGCCAAACAATTTCTTTTCGAATTGTTCTTTCTCTGCTTTTAGCACCTTTTTCCATGACATAGCGTTCACTCCTTATTTATTCGTTAATGTCCCTGTGTTATAGATTTAACTGTCACAATGTTTCTAATAAATGTAAAAAGTATCTAGAATAGGCTCTAGCCTCTTTAGGAGTAATTGTGAAATACTCTTCCTTGGCATGAGTGGTTCCTTCTATTGAAGACATTTTTGTATCTGCCGATTGTCTCTTTTCTAAATAATCATCAATGGCTTGTTTAATAGTTTCATCTTGCATTACTTCTACCATTCTACCATATTTTTTAACTTCCGGCGTTGTAAGACTGTTTAATATTTCTCTAGCGAGTGAAACAGGCATACCTAGATTTACTACCTTTCTACTTAGAATTCTTTTCTCAACAGGTCGCCTCTTAAGGACAGTTTGCCAATCTTCATTAGAGGCTGTGGTTTTTTTCAAATCCATATCAAGCCCTCGCTAAATTTTTTTCAAGAGTATCTTCATCAAAGAAACTATCGGGCAACATAGGTAAATTGCTAACATCCATTTCATCTAAGAGCAAGTCTTCTAATTTATTTATTCTATCCTTATGTTTTTTAGGATTGTCTTTATATGATTCCAACTCATCATAAATTCGATTAAACTCATCTAACTCATACTGTTCATGTTCTTGCCTATTTTCGTAGTCTTCTTGATACAAAGAACCAAAATAATTATTCCCCCAACCTTGTAAATCATAAAGGTAGTCCTCATAGACTTTATCCTTTTTAACAATAGAAAACCAACTCATATCAAACCCTCGCTAAACTGCCCAATATTCTTTTGATAGTATCATCAGTAGCCTTATGCAATCTATGGTATTCTCCGGCTAAGTCTTCAAACTCCTCGCCATTAATCATTTCTTCATCATGAAACTTTCTAACCATGTCGTGCAATTCTTTCAAAGAAACTATCTGCATTCCAATTTTAGCAATGGCATTTTGAGTCGTTTGCATTTTTAGTATATCTTGCCAACTCATTTCTTATCACCTGTAACAAAACATTTCTTTGACTTCGACTCTTTCTCATCTACTTCTTTTGATTTGGCATCAAACCAAGCATCTAAGTTATTGCACCTTGTCATAATTATCGCCCATACTCTTTATTTAATTTCATAACAAAATCCGCTACTAATCCTTCCATCTCTTCTAAATCTTGTAGGCTATTAGAATCATCTACCATTTCTCGTATAGTATCTAGGTCTTGTTTTATTTGCCCTCTCACAAAAGCCATATCTGTGATAGAATCCGCCTTATTCATTTTTGTATCTTCGAATTGCGGAATAAGAGGATATTCTTTTGACGGTAATCCTTGCTTAATTCTTTCTCTTGCTCGCTTAACATCTATCGGTAGTTCTTCTTCTTCTTCTTCTTTGATTATTTTTTTCCAACTCATACTATCTACTCCTAATATAGTCGCTCATCCAAGCGGCAGGATTACTATCAAACAAATCTTGAGGAGGTAATTCCTTCGATTGTTTATCTTCTGTAGGTTCCTCTCTACATTTATCCCATTCATTCAGCACATCTTCTACTTCGTTGTAATCGAATAGTTCTGCCAAAAATCCTCTTTTAGCATCCTTACTCATTTCTACAAATCTTTCAATAGAATCGTATAATGAAAAACAATCTTCTTCGGATAGAATGGAAACTGTGCTTTCTAAAGCCTCTCTATTACCTTTATTGTAATCTTTAATGAAGTCATCCAACGACATATTACTTCTTCTCATGTACGGTTCAGCAAACCTTCTAAAATTATCATCTACCATTTTATCAAGGTGTTCCGGAGTTCCTATTTTTTCAATGGCCTTTTCAAAAATATTTACTATTTTAACTCTAGCCTCTTCACAACACATATCGTCTCTATTAATTTCTAGGTTTTTGAGTATATCTTTCCATGTCATATTATTCACCTAATAGACTCCATTAAATCATCTGCTAAATCGGTAAATTCTTTGGCTCGTCTTTCAAGATACTTCCTGCTCTCCGCATTTCTTCTCGAAAATTCGCCATATCCCTCCATGTCTCCGCCCGATGATACATTATCTGTTGAATCACCAACACCATATTTGAGATAATTAGCATAAACCCTCAAAGCACCAACTATTCCTCCTATTACCTCTTGGGCTTCTTCTTTACCTACTAATTGTTTTAGATATTTAGCATTCTTATTAAAAGTGTCAGCAATCTGCATGAGGCCACCTTTCATATTCTCAAGTTGCTTTTGATTCAATCCCTCTAACATTTCAAGATTTCTTCTTGGCCCTTGTTTTGGTTCTTTTTTTACTATATCTTCCCATGTCATATTATTCACCTTTTATTTTAAACTACTTTTTCAAAAATTTTTCTAGGAATTTTTTTCCTTCTTAGGAAACTCTTCTCCTGCTATACTTGCCATTTCTCTTTGTGCAAAATATTTAGGGTCAGTGGCTTGCTCCCTTCTAACTCTTTCATTTATGGCTTCAAGTTGAGCATCAGCACTTTTAGCATCTTCTTCCTTGAACTTTCGGTATTCTTCTTCATTATATCCCGCCATTCTACGGTCTAATTCATCTCGTTCCTCATCAGTCATATCTTCATATTTCTTTGATTTCAATATATTTTTCCATGTCATAATATCACCTCCTTAATTTTTTTCCTGTCTTTCAAGAAAACTAATTGCTAACGCCAATTGTTCTCTTAGGACTTTTTCGTTTACTATTTTTTTAATTGCTGGCATAGTATTCTCTATAAAATCCTGTAATTCTTCTAACATTTCTCTAACAGTATGAGTTCCTATTTTGTTAAAGTGTTCCATTTTTTCTCTAACAACGGGGTCAAAAGTATCATCTCTATCTCTTTGAACACTATTGTCCGAACCTCGCTCTCCCGTTTGAAATTCTTCATCATAGTCTTCTTCTAGCATTTCTTTCATATCTTTATCCGATATTTCTTTTCTAATCATACTTTTCCATGTCATATTATTCACCTTTTTATATTCCAAATTTTCTTTGAGCATTAGGGTCGCCTTTTGAGGCTTGAATCATATCTCCCATTCTTTCAACTTTAAAGCCTAATTTTTCTAATTCGGGAATGCCATGAGTTGCGATAAAATTAGCATCAAACTTACCGTCATAATGGTTCAAATCATATACCAACCCTCTCTTTTTTCCATATCCGTCGCTTCCATCTGTGCCTTTTGGTATATCTTGAGTATTTACTTTAATAGCAAATTTTCCTGCTTTTTGAAACTCAGGGTCATTTCTAAATTGAGTAACTATATGATGCATTCTTTGTTTAGCAAGTTCAATAATATTCTGTTGATTACCAGTAAGTTTAGGTTCAGCAGGAGTTTTATCCCTTTTAAATCTACCAAATGGTGCTTTCTCTATTTTGTCTTTTTTCAATATATTTTCCCATGTCATATTAATCACCTTTTTTATTCGGGTTCTTTGTATAATCTCTATCCTTTTCAGTTTCACCGTAAATTTTCTCAGAAACTTCTATTATTTTTTCTCTTTCATCGGGTATAGTAAATGTAGAAAAGCCATCATAACCGCTTGGGTCTTCTTCGTTTAAATAAACAATTACCTTTACTCCGTCAATAATATATCCTCTAGCATGGTCTTCTGTGCCTCCGTATAATTCCGATAAATCAAATGTATCATATTTACCTGCTTTAATTTCTTTGACTGTTCTAGCACTTAGAGGCATTTCCGCATAAAAAATATTTTCAGGGGTCAAACTTGAATCTTTATTTTTTCTTATCGTATTTTTCCATGTCATAATATCACCTTTTATTTTAAACGCTTTTTTCAAAAATTTTTCTAGGAATTTTTTAGTGGGACTGACATATTATCTTGTTGTTCCGAACCCCTAGATATTACCTTGAAATCACCTTGTAATTCCAACATAGTTCTTCTTGGTAGCATCACTGTCCCATCTTTGTCATGTTCTGCAACTAAACCATAGTCTCCGAAAACGCTTTGATGTGTTGCTCCATCAATTTTATACTGGTTTCCTTTTTCTAGTCTTGCTTGTCTACTCATAGATTCGGTGTGAGGAAGAACAGGCAACTTCATACTCTTTGAACCTGTATATTCAACAACTGAACCAAATGGTACAGTCTCACCATCAAAGAAACTAAAGTACATTTTGTAGTCGTCGTGTCCTTTTATTGGGCTTTTTCTAATTATATTTTTCCAATCCATGTTATCAACTCGTTTTTCCCCAAAAATGTGGTGGAATTTTTTTGGCACTTGCGCCCTCATTTTTTTCTATAGATTTGTATTCCCACAATAAAAACATAGACATTAAATCAACAGGGTTTAATTTGTTAGATTTAAACAACCTGCTTTGTATCATATAAAATCGCCCGTTTTAATTGCCCTGAATAACAGTATTATCTAGCAGTATAGCCTTTATATCCAAAAGGGCTGCTTTAAAGTTAATGAAATGAGTAGGATAAACTAGTACCGGATTGTTTAGATACATAGGTTATCAAGTACGGGGAGACAGACATAGAATATAATATATTCGGTTCTAAAGTTAATGAATAAAGAGTTTTTTGTTTACTTTAGGGCATTAAAATGATATGTTTTAAATGCATATAAAATAAAAAATTTGGAATACAAAGCATATGGTTGTAGATTAGAATATGCAAAATGCATAGAGGACTATTATTCTGAAGGTTAGGAATTGATTGTTTATAGCGCATAATAAATCAATAAAAAAGGCATTACGCAACTGTTCAATGTTTTATTGTCAAGCCTACATCTTTCCTAAACAATGCCCCTGTTCAACATTCTCTAATTATGCACACTGAATTGTCATCGCATGTCCTCAATTGCCATTACACTACCATATGGTAATACTTTGGGTGTACCCCGAAGGGGGCAGAAGCCTATTCAATGAGAATTTTCTCACCAGTCCACCATTCACCATTTAAGAACCATTCAAAATTTCTTTGAACTATATTTACACCATTTAAGCCGTTTAAGCGTTCTTTTGTGGTGCTTGTGAAATACCCGCAGTTAGAAATCAAAACTTTAGTTTCATCCATATAGGCTATAGTATGGCCATGAAGTATAAGCCTTGATTCGTTGGCTTGATTGACTTCAACTCTTGTATTACCTCTTTTGAAGTTTGTTCGATTATAAAAGGCTCTTATTGCATCTTGTGTTATTTTTCGCATGGTAATAGTATTTTTACTCATATACTAGGTTGTGAACAAAGACCACAACCATATGGTTAGGCTTTGCCGATAAACCCTACCTATATACGGCAAAATGCCGATATAGGGATTACGGGGAGGTATTACTCACTCCTCTTCAAGTATAACCTTCTCCTCTAGTAGTAGTCCGACTTCTAAGTTACTTACTTTGGTCACATCTACACGATAGTACCATGCTCTAACCAATACATTCAACAGTTCGCCGTTGTTTAGTATCTTTTGAATCATAATCATATTATCTCGGTCTAATACACCAATTTGGCCACTCTTTTCTAATCTGCCATCATAGCCCACTCCGAGCATGCTTAAATGGTCGAATAGCATTCTTAAGTGGTTAATACTACCACTACCAAATTCATCGAATAGCATACCAAACAGTTTATTCACATCTTTATCTTCCTTTATATCTTTAATCCTTGACATATCTAACCTTATATCTGCATTACTTACGGTAATACCACAAAGTTCCATTACCATATGGTTGGCTTTGCCCAACCTAGTATTGATTATAAGATAATACAAATGGTATGGCGTTTTGTAGTTGCGGTATATGTAGAGCGAAGTTTAATGGTGATAAGGCTCATCATTATTCGGATAATGAAGGTTTAGACCACCATCCTAAATGTAATCACATTTTAGAAAAAGAAATCCATAGAGAACAATATTATGATGAAGAACTACAAGATATGGTTATTTTGTATGAATGGTATTATTGCACCTGTGAAGAAGAATATGCTAAAGAGGAGGTAGAAGAATAGGCCGTGAGGCCATTTACCCAAAGTTTCATGACCATATGGTTGGCTTTGCCATTCGTAGAAGAAACCCCGTTAAGGGTGCTTGGCGAGTAGTTTCTTCAACATCACTCTTCTTCCGTTACCTCCATTTCGGCTTTAACCGGAGGTGGGGTCATTAATGGCACATTGCCATCCATTTCACCTGTCCAACGACCTTCTTTATATCCAGTCACTAGATTTCTGTATGCTTTTGCTGCATATTCTTTAGCAATTGCATCCATATCTTTGTATGCTCCGCCAGTTCTCCCATGTGGTAGTATTGTTGCCAAAATGATTTGGGGGTTAGTAATTGAAACAAAGGCAGAATAAACCGCATTCATTACAGAAGTGGCACTTGCTTCCATTTCGTCGGGTAATGCCGATTCTCGACCTCTCCTTGCTTTTGGGAAATCATCAAAAATGCTCCCAATAGAACGAATGGCTGTCCAATATGTTGAACGCAAATCGTCGTTATTACAGTTATTTCCGAGAGTAATTGATAATGTTATCGCTTGACCCTCATCGCCTCTATCCTCTAGATTTAGCCAGTTACTGACTTCTCCAATATTCTTATTCCAGTTTTCTATCTTCATAATTATTCACCTCAAAAAAATAGTAATGTTTCCAAAACTACTCACACAAGCAATAGATTACGAGCGCATCAGTATAGGGTTGGTATCAAGGCAAGGGCAAAGCCATACCAACCATATGGTTGTAGACTTTGTAAATGAAATGTAAACCCCATGTGAGAAAATCCGGCTACTAATTCAAGTCACCTAGTCACGCCGATTCTTAAATCAAAGGGATAGACAGAAATTAACTAGTATTCTCTACCTTGCCTTATCATGTATATTCTACCGAATTACACATTGTGTTACTTGACTTTCGCCTTCATTTCTCAATGGGGTTATGGCCACTAATAGCCATTGGAATTTATTCCTCTTCTTCTCCTATTATTGAATCATAATGGTCTAGTGCTTTAACATAGGTTGTACAGGTTATGGTCAATTCATCTCTTCTAACCTGCCAATCATTTAAGTCGCTAGGTGGTCTACCGTCCCAAACTTCATCCTTGAAATATAGCATCATTGACACTACATCCTCAAAAACATATCTTGTCTTCAAGGCAATAGTCCCATCATTGTGTATGGTGTTTCCAAATTCTTTTATTACTTTCATTTTAATCAACCTTAATCCACATGTTGAAAGATAGTTGTTACTACTCTTTCTCCTTCTTGTACTTTGTTTAGAGCATTTGCTGATATAATCAGTGGGACATATACTTCCCCATCGGCTGTTGTATAGGTTTTACAATCTTCAAATGCCTTAACATTGATTGAAACTTTGATTTGTCCACCTGCATTGGTCATTCTTACATATCCTACTAATGTGTTTGTGTTTAACATACCAAATCTAACTCAGTTCATATTGGGGTTCACCGTCAAAGACACCTTACCATATGGTGGTGCTTTGCTTTCACCCCGCTAAAATAAATGGGGGAGGCAGATATTAGTAGGGTTGTTTACTAATACCTGCCCCATGAATGGTGGCGACTCAAGGGCTAAACCTTGAGCCTCACTCTTCTTCTTCTCCTTCGTCGGCTTTGACGACTGTTGGGGTTATTTGTGGAACACCTTTCTTATTGGTGGTTGTTCCATCCCATCTTCCTTCTTTGATTGCTTTCATCATGTAACTGTTTCCTGCTTTCTTGTAGTTGTTTGATAGTGCGGTAAAGTCTGAATAGACCCCACCAGTTCTTCCGTGAGGTACAATCACAGACAGTAGTAGTTCTTGATATTCAGTAGGGATTGACGCAAAAGCATTCTCTAGTCCCATATTCACAGCATCCACGGTAATCTGTTGTTCTTCTGTGAGATTGCTTTCTCGACCACGACGGGCGGCTGGAAAACCTTCTTGAGTAGAACCGATTGAACGGATTGCTGTCCAATATGTACTTCTTAATTCATCGCTTGATGCGCTATCACCTAGTGTCAAAGATAGCATAATTGCTGCTACCTCATCACAAGGTGCTTGGGATTCAGCCCAAGTCCTGACCTTATTTGTATTCATTATCCAATTATTCATTTTCATAGTATTCACCTTTTTAGATGTGTGACTCCTGTTTAGCCCTTGAAGTCATTAATACTCTAGGTAGGTGTATATGGTAAGACCAAACAAAGTAGTTCTTACCATATGGTAATGTAATCTTTGATGCAATACCCCAATACTGAACGATTTTATTTAACCATGAAGACCTATAAAATAATAAGATTTAGACAAGGGGAAGAAACAAAGACAATTCAAACGGGATTAACACTTGAAGAAGCGCAAGCCCATTGTCAAGATGATGAAACAAGAGGAGACGGTTGGTTTGACGGTTACACTGAAGAATAAACTCATTAACATTGTATCACTTGAATGTTCTAGAACAGACCATAGGCATGATTTGAAACATTGTAAGATTTGTATAAAAGGAAGGAAAAAGAATGACTAGAGAAGACGAAATTCATTGGGAAGAAGAAATAGAAACAAAGAGGTGCTATGTATGTGATAAATTCAAGGGTACTCATGCAGGCTATCAAATTCATATTCGGCTATTTACTGAAAAATACAGAAACACAGCAAACCCTTTAACTGATTTCAAAGATATTTGTGTTTCTTGCCGTGACAGACCTAGCGACATGAAACCGCTAGGCAGAAAACGAACAGTATTTGATGATATATTTGGTTAATATTCATGGGGCAGTATCGAAACGAGTTTGAATAGAATGAACATACGGGAATGAAAAATTACCCCGCTTAGGGTTAAGCGACGATAACTCCTGAGAAGCCCCGCCTCCTAAAATTAAATAGGGTGGCTCTAGGGTCACTCGTCACAAAGTTTCATGACCATATGGTTGTAAAAGAGCAACAAACTGCTATTACAAAGATATCAATCCAATAGAAATAGGTTTGAGTTTACATAACCCATCAGAGGGGTTCTCTTTATGCATCTTTTCCAATTGACCTAATTAAAATTAATATCTTAATATAATAGATAGGAATCTTGAGGTCGTCTCATGGTAGGAAAGAAGTGAGATGAGACAAGACAGGTGAGAAATTAGAGGGTTGTGTAACATAAGGTATATATTATATCATACTATCTCATTATCTCATTATCTCATAATAATAATGATGATGAGAGAGGGTGAGTGAAAATACCCCCTATGAGGTATATATGAGATTTGATGAGACGAGATGAGACAACCCAAAAGTGTTGGTTTAGGGAAGTTTCATAGGGGTTGTGTTGCATAAGTCATTGTCTCACATTGAGACAAGTGATGAGAATGGCAAGGGGTTGTTTCATTTGTCGGATTTATCTTGAAGATTAAATCGTAATATATTAATGCTTGAGTGAAAATGAATTAATTAGACTCCTTTAAATATGGGATGATTTATGAGTATAACATGGAAGAAATAGAATGGCAGAGTTTAGCAATAGAAGTAAGGGAATATTTAGCAGCAGATGAAACACTAGATGGTGGATTGGCACAAGTTGTCAAACTGAATCTACAGATTGGTGATAATAATCCAAGCGAAAGAGTTGCCGCTTTAGGTGCTTTGAAGGCTCTATTGAAAGGAAGAGATGGGACACCATTCAAAAGAGGGCAGAAGTCCTCAGTACCTGCCTTTGTGAGAGTTACTATTGACAAGGCTGTTGCCATAGTAGAGCAAAGTGCATTAGACTATTATAATTCAAATCCTATCATACCAAAGGTTTTGCGTAAACATATCAAATCCGGTGGAGGAGAATATGCTAACGCTGAAGACTATGCTCATTCGGTTGGTAAAAGAAGCAGAAATGCTCTCGCTAAAAGATATAAAGACGGCGAGTGGGATGGAAATTTTGAATTTCAACTAACTACGACAGAATAACGGTGGTGCGTTATTCACTAGTGGGATATTAGGGTGTTTTCTTTTCTCTTTTTTAGGCGTTTGCGTGTTTTCGATAATGCCCTAATATCTCACACCCCTAGGTGATTATTATGAAAAAAAAACAAAAAGGTGATTGAATGCGATTAGTAGAAGAAGTATATATCAAGGCTGACAAAGACGAAATATGTCAAAAATGTGGCATAGATATACCGGAAGGCAGTAATTTCCTAATGGAAAGTTACATCCATAGGGGTAAACTTTTAACGAACACCTACTGTCTCAATAAGAAATGTAACCCTCCTAACAATGTACGCATTAGGCTTTTTTGGGGAACAATAATTCTTAGCATAAGTGCTTGGATTATTTACGGCATATACTTTAGATGATTCTCATTTAAGGTTGTAGTTGCTCGATGACCCTGTACCACCCCTTATATACGGATGTGGGTCGATAGGGTGTATCAAGTGGTTGAGGTTTGCAGAATCAAACATGCAAACAAAAAAAATAATAGAAGATTTGTTTCAACAACAAGAAATGATACGCAATTATCTATGAGGGATAGTGTAGTCAAGGCGACTCAAGAAGTTACAGTTTAAATTCACCTCAACTGTTTCATTGTCAATAAGTTCTCAACCTTCTTCTATTTATCTTACTGACTGACTCCTATCCCTCTCCGATTCACAAAAAGAATAATAATAGAGGAATAATTATGACACATGAAAAATATGGATATAATAGCAAGAGCCAATTAATTTTGGACTTAATGAGCGCACAAGAACTAGACGAATTATTAGCCGAGTTGATTCAACTTGATGAAACTGGCTTTATTCATGAACTAGTTGGCGAATTAACACAAAACTTGGAGGAATAAATATGAGAGAACTAGGAAATGGACATTGGGATAAAGCATTAATGAGAAACATGGTGCATTTATCTACAGCAGATAATTACGAAGAAGCAAAAGATGAGTGGTTAGCAACTGGTAATGTTTGGTGGACAGGTAATGGAGAAATACCCGATTGGGTTTCCGATACAAATCACCAAGCAAAGTGCCTTTGTGGTCATAGAATCGTCTATCATTTTGAAATTCTTAATACCACTAATGGTTCTAGAGAATGTGTTGGTAGCGACCATATTAATTCATACTTAATTATGCGTCAAATTGAACAGGAAACTGGTAGAGACATTAACACTATTACTGATAAAGAAGTAGAAGATTGGAAGAACAAAAGAGTTGGTTCCATGAAAGCAGAAGCATGGTGGAAAGAGAACGGTGTTTCTTTTGATTTGATGTTTGAAAAGGTAAAGGAAATTGATTTGTGGCACAACACTAGGGTAACTCAGCGATTCTATAATAGTAAACTCAATCTTTGGGACAATGTAACTGAATTAAGAAAGAGAGCAGAAGGAATTTATGGTCAGGCTGATTATAAAATGGCTTCAGTTGTATGGCGATGGAATCATGAAAGCAATTCAAAGGCTCAATTTAGAACAAGAGGCTATCCAAATGATAGGCTATTGCAAGATTTAGCCTTGTTGTTTATTAAATCGGATGGTATCATAAAACAATACGAAGCCCATAAGTTAGAAAGACAATTGGCTCAAGAAGCATTCGATACTAGAGTTCGTATTAGAACAGAAGAAAGAGAGGCTAGAATACAAGANAGAAGAAACAGGGAAGCAGAACAGACTAGAGTCTACAATCTACCGGAAAATGTAGAGAAAAGAAGAGTAGAAAGAGAAGAAAGGGAAGCAAGACAACTGGTATTTAGACAGGAACAAGATAGAATCAAAAAGGCTAGGGAAGATGCTGAGAAAGAAAAGAACAAACAAATTCTACAAGAAAATAACGAAGAGTTTGTTAATCTGTGTGGATATTATGGAATTCCAACATTCGATGCTACCTTTGCCACAAATGATTGGACATATAGTTTTCTAGCCAGTATCAAAGGTCAAATGTTACAAGGTAAATCTTTATCTCAAAATCAAATCAACAGTTTGAGGAATGTTTTTGTCCCTGCGACAGAAGCACAAAAGAGTTATCTTCTTAATTTGGGCTATGAAGGTTCTATAGAAGAACTCACTAAAGGACAAGCAGGTTATTTAATTAACAAAAGCAAAAATCCTGATAGTGAGAGGCATTCCGATGATAATTGATTGGATTAAGNAGTTCTTTGTTACTGAAAANAAAGTAAAAACCCCTAAGTGTAATCTCTGTGGCTTAGGTGCTAAGTTCCATATGTTGGTTGAATTCCAAACTATGGACTTAGTAGAGATAGAAAATAAAATATTAATAAAAATATGTAGTGATTGTTATGAAGAAGTATATGAAAGATATAATCCCGATAGAAAACCACCGGCAATACAAACCGGAGTATTTGAATCGAGAGTACAGACTAGAAAAGAAAAGAAAGGTAATATGTAAGCGTTTGATTACTAAGGGCATCAAGTACCATAAAGCGTACTTAATATCTCTAAGGAGGATGAAACTATGAATATATTTGCACTAACAAGATGTCCGAAAGAATCAGCAAGACAGATGTTAAACAAGCATGTAGTAAAAATGCCAACAGAAACTTGCCAAATGTTACACACCAATGAATTGTTTAGTGAGTTCTTTGATAGGTTTGGTTATGAACCAACTTTGGCACAACTAAAACAATATCATAGTGATATGAATTCTATACTAATGAAACCTGCCATGCTAAATCACCCTAGCACAATATGGGCTAGAAAAACAGATGATAATACATTATGGTTGTTTCAACATGGTGTAGAGTTGTGTAGAGAATTCAATGAGAGATATGGTAAAGAACATGGCAGTTTTGAAAGAATACTACAAACAGCAATAGACTATGATGCTGATTCTAGCATGGCTACGCCAATAAAAATTGCTATGTTTGATATCTATAGATTAGATAGAAAAGAGTATTTCACTAACAATCCCGACAATGAAGAATGGGATTTTGTGATTGATTCTTATCGGCACTATTACCTAGAAGCCAAGTGGCAATTTGCTGAATGGCCGGAAGATAGAATGCCGAATTGGTGGCCTAAAAACCACAGAGCAGTAAGATATAATTTAGGAGTTAGAGCATACAATGCAACTAATCCTAGATTCCCTAAAGTATTAATGGAGGAATAAAAATGGAAGAAAAAATATATGAAGTAATAACAAAAGCCTACGGTACGGTTTACGAAGCCGCCCCAAAAGAAGAAGTAGAGAATGGTAAAACCAGTTCAAGCGAAGGTATTGATATGGCAGTAAGGCATTTCAAAGAAAACCCAAGTGCAACTAATTACAATTTGCTAAAGACAGCAATGCTAACTTACCAATACTGGACACAAAAGCGGGTGATTGAATGAAAACAAGATACCGTTGTGTAAATTGCGATAAAGTTATCAGTAAAGATAGACATTATTGCTACGGTTGTTTTACCGAAGCAGAAGAAAAGGTGAATAGTAATGAATGAATGTGCATTATGCAAAGGAAAAGGATTCTATGAAGAACCTAATTATAGATTAGAAATCATGGAAACTGTAGAGTGCTTAGATTGTCTAGCAGAAGAAAACTATAGAGATTCAATTGAATATGATACAAGTATTTTGTTATCTAAGATAAGCCCACAGAAACTAGCACAGTTAGTAGCACAACTGTTAGTCAATTCGATGATTATGGAAGGCGGTAACAGCCTCCAACGATTAGATGGTATGGTGCAGGGTAAGAACACAATGAATGTCCTAGCACTAGCAGAAACAATGATAAAAGGAATAAAAAAATAAGAGATGATAAAATGATAGTAGAAGAAAAAACACAAGTAGAATTTAGAGTTATTAATACAGAGGAAATGCCTCCAATAGTAATAACCCAAAATGAGAATGATAGCCCCAAAGTGGTGTTGAATGTTCATCACCGTATTTGGATTAGTTTAAATAGAAAAGTGATAGTAGGTATTATTGAGAACCTCCAAGTCAAATTGGATTCGATATTAACATCGTACTTGAGCGAACAGAGAACTTTTGAAAAGATGGATGAGTGATTAAATGATAGGAAAAATAATAGGAAAAATAGTAATAGCAGCAGTAGCAATAGGAACAGGAGCATTCATGCTTGGGCTTTTAGCCGAAAATGATTATGAGTTAGAATAAGACTCCTTTAAATAAGGTATGAAGAATGAATAGAATGAAACGGAAGTGAAAAAATGATTAAATTAAGAATAATGAATGAAACAGGACATACAGAAGTAATGATGAGTAGTGAAAGCATCATCGAACAAATAGATACACACCCAACCCATTGGTGTTTTATTGATGGGGAAATGGTAGCAAGAGAAGACATTTCGAATGTTAATTGGGATGAGGTCACATCAGTAGATTTGACCCCTGCAATTGTTGGAGGAAGCGAGTAAGGCTATTCAACAATACTTCATACCAATGGGGGAGACTACCTGTAATTAGTAGTCTCTCCCTCCTATTTAGGTGATGTTTTGAGAGGATTTAATTCGTATCAAGAGTTTTTGACTACGGTATTAGTTTTCTCTCAAAACTTATCTAATGATTCTCTTTTGAGAATTGATAACGCTAGAGATATTATCTCAAATAATAGAACCATGCCCGAAAAAGAAAAATATATTTTTTGGCGCAGACAACTACACTTATGTCTTTGGGAATTACCCGAAGCCGTAAATATCGGATTCAACGCATATCTAGATGAGAATCTCACTCATTATAGAGATGCCTTAAGATATCATGACGAAAANTGTCATGATTATAATTGTAATATCTGTACTATAAAAACAGATATGTTAGAAAAAATGAGGAATTTAAATGACNAAAGAACAGAACCCCGAATATATTCTCAATAANAGAAAGAATAAAAATATAGCAACACGCTGTAGAGTTTGCGGAGGTCAATTGATGACAGCCCAAGATATAGCAAAGGAAATACATCAAGAATGTGATGTAGATAATAATAAAATGTATATGATGTGATAAAATGAAAATAGAAATTAAAAAACCTAATGATAGTAGAGAATATTATGAAACAGAAGTAACTTCAAAAGACCTTCGTCTCCCAACGAGAGCCACGGTTTCCTTTGAAAGAGAAGATAAAGACCCTGTTCACGCAGGGATAACCAAGTTTTGGAAAAATTTAATTGCCCGCCGTAATGGTTATACTTGGAGTATACCAACAGGTAATTTTAGCACCATGCTCATGATTAAGTCCTGTCCTATCCTTATAGGAAGAAGTGGAAGTAGATTGAAACTTCAAGGGCAATATGTTAGTTTACAAACTATGGCTTCAGCATTAGCAAGAATAACTTACAAATCTTGCTTTGAAGAAGATGCAGAAAAACTAATGCTGAGTTTGTATTCCACTCTTAACCTACCTGAGAATGTTAGGTATTGTTTAGAAAACAAAGTCCCCTTTCACTTCTATGAAGACTTTAATAAAATAGAAGTTAGACTAAACTGTCAGCAAATAGGTGATAATGAGTTTGGCATAGAAGTAAGTGATGGTGTATGGGGAACTCTTACTGCTAAAGAGTTAGATGTTTATTGTAATTTTTATCTTCATGGCAAAGAAAGAAGCAAAAATTGGAGAAGACTTTCACCTAAAAAATTATATTCAGTCTTGGTGGGTAAAGAACCCACTGAATCCCAACTTACAGTAATGGTAGCATTCCTTCAACAGAATAGAATGGGCGATATAGTTGAGAGAAGGGCAATGCAATTGGTAGAAGATATGTTAGTGCAACACCAAAAAAGATTAATTCCGTTCTTTGATAAAGAGGGAAGATTAGAACACTTAGTTGTTAAGGGTAAAATACATGATTGGAGATTAACTTCTAGGGGTAATACTGATTATACAACTACTTCACTTCAAAGCGTATCAACCTTTATTTTACAAGAAGACACATTTAAAGAAGGTACCCCTACCAAAATTTGGAAAGGGCCGATATGTATAGATAATATGGCCAAAGGCTCTCCATTGGGCGACCAGTACGCTACTAGAGCATTGGCGTTATTAAATGACAACCATACAATAAAAATAGTTAATACAATAAAAAGTTACATCGCACCTAGTGATGATGAAATAAGAGTGGATGAAGATGTTTTGCGAAAATTGCGAGAAGGATATACAGAGTGAATTTGATGAAAGGCTAGGAGAACATGCCTGTTTAGAATGTGGCCTTGTTTTAGTTACAGAAATATTCGAACAAACAGTGTATAGTCTAGATGTTAATGGTGAAAGGAAGCACTCTATTGATGGTAATACTCTAGGTTCTATGATACCTAACCATCGGTTAAGTAGTCTAAACAACCGTTCTGTATTCTCACAGCATATTCAAAAAGGTTTAATTCACTGTAATATGGTGTTGAGTTCTATACAACCCAACTCTCCTTTAAAGAAAAGAGTAGAAGAATTCTATCTATTCTGTAATAGAAAAGGAGTGTTCGGTAATTCTCAGCATGAGGCTAGAGCAACAGCAGTAGTATATTATGTGCTGAAAGAAAATGGAACTCCTTACTCTTTAGTTGATGTAAATAGCGAATTTAAGGCTAGGACAAAAACAATCAAAAGACTACTAAGAGAGATGAATAAACTGAATAAGAACATGGTTAGTAGAAAGCCAATTAACCCCCAATATCAACTAGAACGGGTGTTATTGAAGATAATGGGTGGGTCTAAATTCAATGAACAATGTTATGAGGTTTTAGAACATTTTGAGACAGTCATAGTAGATAGTGATTTTAACAAAGGGCGTTCTTATTACGCCTGTATTGCATGGATAGCGGCTAATTGTAATGTTAGAAAGGACATAACGAAACAAATGATTTCAAAGAGAACTGGATTCTCCGAGTGGGTTATTTGGAGACAAACAAAAGCAATATTAAATTTGATAGGAAAGGATAATTTAAAACAAATAAAGGGAAAGAAAATAACAATGGTGATTAAAAATGAGTAAAGAAATAAAAGAAGAATGGTATGAATATTATGTATATTTAGAAGAATTACGGCAAAGTGGAGTCACTAATATGTTTGATGCTACTCCATATTTGAGAGAGGAGTTTGGCATAGGCCGAAGAGAAGCAATAAAGATTCTAGGTAGTTGGATGGATAACTACCAAGAGTTGTTAGATAAAGGAATAATTAATAGAGGTGAATAATATGTATGTAGAAAAAGATTTTGAAGAAAAGAAGAGAAAGATTTTAGAAGAAATTGGAGAAAAATTAGAC
>JGI24006J15134_10000165_pt1 | contig 49278 bp, 74 predicted proteins | sample LinPmetageLP53_FD_15134 | JGI IMG/M metagenome (IMG submission 15134)
GATAATGGTTCAAAGTTCTGGTACGTCAATGGAAAGCGCCATCGCACAGATGGTCCTGCTATTGAGTGTGCTGATGGAGACAAGCGATGGTACGTCAATGGAGAAGCACTCACTGAGTCTGAGTTCAATGAGCGCATGAACAAGCCTACAATGACCATTGTTGAGGATGGAAACAAGTTCTGGCACCTCAATGGCCAGCTCCATCGCACAGATGGTCCTGCTGTCGAGTATGCTGATGGAAATAAGTCATGGTACCTCAATGGCCAGCGCCATCGCACTAATGGTCCTGCTATTGAGTGGAACAGTGGTTTCAAGCAATGGTACCTCAATGGCAAGCTTCATCGCACAGATGGTCCTGCTATTGAGTGTGATAATGGAGACAAGCAATGGTACCTCAGTGGAGAAGCACTCACTGAGTCTGATTTCAATGAGCGCATGAACAAGCCTACAATGACCACTGACGCTAATGGAAACAAGCGATGGCACCTCAATGGCAAGCTTCATCGCACTGATGGTCCTGCCATTGAGTATGCTAATGGCAACAAGTTCTGGTACCTCAATGACCAACTCCATCGCACTGATGGTCCTGCTATTGAGTTTGCTAATGGTTTCAAGTTCTGGTGCCTCAATAACAAGGAGCTCACTGAGTCTGAGTTCAATGAGCGCATGAACAAGCCTACAATGACCACTGACGCTGATGGAGACAAGTCATGGTACCTCAATGGCCAACTCCATCGCGCTGATGGTCCAGCCATTGAGTATGCTAATGGCACCAAGAAATGGTGCCTCAATGGCCAACTCCATCGCACAGATGGTCCTGCTGTTGAGTGGCGCACTGGCACCAAGTCATGGTACCTCAATGGCCAGCGCCATCGCACAGATGGTCCTGCTATTGAGTGTGCTGATGGCACCAAGTCATGGTACCTCAATGGCCAGCGCCATCGCGCAGATGGTCCTGCTGTTGAGTTTGCTAATGGCACCAAGTCATGGTACCTCAATGGCCAACTCCATCGCACTGATGGTCCAGCCATTGAGTATGCTGATGGAAACAAGTCATGGTACCTCAATGACCGACTCCATCGCACAGATGGCCCTGCTGTTGAGTGTGCTAATGGAGACAAGTCATGGTACCTCAATGATCAACTCCATCGCACTGATGGTCCTGCTGTTGAGTTTGCTGATGGCACCAAGGAATGGTACGTCAATGGCCAACTCCATCGCACTGATGGTCCAGCCATTGAGTGGCGCAATGGCGACAGGTTCTGGTGCCTCAATGGCAAGGAGCTCACTGAGTCTGAGTTCAATGAGCGCATGAACAAGTTCGTCACAAAAGTCGATATAGACACCATTAGTATTGAAATTAACGGGAAGCAATACATTTTAGTTCCTATCTAATTACAAAAAACAATAAAGGAAATATAATGAACAAGTTTCACTTAGCAATTCGACTTGGACTTGGAGCTCATGGAAGCTTTCATGTTGTAGAGTTTGTTCTCAATCTCATTGAGGGAGCAGCAATTTCTGCAACTTTTACTCTGCTTTCAGGAATGCTTATGCTAGCTGGTGCTTTTATTGATCATCAGCACCATGCAGCCACCCCCTGCGAGAACTCCTAATATGATTCTACTCCTAATGGGATGCCCTCTGGCAATGAGTGAAGCCACTGTTTACCCAGTCCACGAAGTTCGATGCAATCATCTGTTCACCCTATACGAAGCAAACATCAAGATTGATGTTTATGACAGCTTCGAATGGGACACTATTGCTATTAGTCTCGACCAGGACTCTGACAGCTGGAGCACCCAGCTGCGTCCGCAAAGCGAAGGTCACTGGTCTATTGAGATGAACTTAATGGAATTGGATTGCTACTCTGAATATGATTTAGGATTTTATTTCCTAATCTACTAGGAGTAGTGTCCTAATCTTCGCACTCGCACTCATGCGCCGGCCCAACAAGAGGGCCGACGTATGCAGTGCAGGGGAGCTCTTGACACGACACACTAATGCTAATGCTGTCACACTCCCAGGTGCCCTGAGGGGTCTCTGTGCACTCTGCTATGGGGTCATGCTTTCCGCATTCGTAAAGTGAACCATCAAATATCCCATACACCCCAGCAGACAAGCACCACCACTGACCTTCCATTTCCATTGGAGTGTCATTGTTGCATGCTAGCATAAGCAAAAGCATTACCAACCCCCACGAGTTAACGATGGATGTGTTAGACCTTCCCTGTAATATCAAAGACAATCTTTCATCTCTTCTTTTTAATAATACATCCGACATAAGGGATCATGGAGTCGAGCTTCTTTCAAACTATAGTTCAACGCCAGATATGGAGATAAAAGTAATAGCTTTTTCCTGCGATGGCAGGACACAAGTCTCGCGCGCTGAATCTGTGCTTGCATACTGTAAGTCAAACGACTTGCAGCACACAGCCTCATATCGAATAGCCTGGCACGCCGTGTCAAGCCATTACTACTCATCTGTGTTTGGCACTAATATACAAGACCCATAACCGTACAAACATCTATAGCTACAGAAGATGAGCTTACATTGGCACTGCCAATTGTTTCAACTGCAATAGATTGGCCAACAACTTGGCCCCTCCTGTTGAATAGAGGCCCGCCACTGCTCCCCGGAGCAGTCCTGGCGTCGTGCACAGTAAGACCCATAGACTTCCAAGTAACGTAGCCCTGGCTGATGTCGGGGGCTCTACCAAAGGGCGCCCCTCCTGCAAATACTTTCTCCCCAACTCTTGAGTTGCAATTTGTTTTGCTAGCCTTAACTCCATCTGGCAGCTTTTCAACCTTCCAAACAATTGTGTCTAGTGTTGGAATGTCTGATGTGTAAGTAAATCCTTTTGTAACAATATGAGAGACGCAGCTATCTTGGTTTAGGCTTGAGCAAAATTGTATTTCAAGCCCACTTGTGTAAAGAATTCCAACTGCAACATGCTTGGCTGTAGATATGTAAAGATCACCATTGGATCTAAATGCAAATGCCGAACCCACTATTGGTTCGGCATTACCTGATTTTACAACTATTGTTTTCTCTGCAAGGTCTCTAGCTGTTTTCGTAAAAGAACTAGAACCAGCTGCGCACCCAAAGACAAGGAGTAATATAATCAACATCAGCAGCCTCCTGTTGGCTGTTTGTTTTTGTCTCATGTTAAAAGTAGCATGACATTCCACATCAAAAGGAACCCAATGATTGCAATTCACCTAACAAAGCATGACCTTCAGGACGAACATTCTAATATCGACATCAACTTCATTCCGCCTGTTCATCACTTTCGAATTCCATCTGTCGTTCTCCTCATGTCAGACGCAGTCTATTGGGAAAACAAGTCTAAGAGAACTACTGTTAGGGCAAACTTGATTCGACCGAAAGTTGTACCTGAGGGGGATACTGTAGTGCTGCTAGACTCATCTCTTTGTGTTGTTTCAAAAGATTCTTTTCTTTCGCCTCGCGATGCAAAGCTTGTTCACAACATGATTGGTGAGCTCATGCTTCATAGCTTTGCGCCCTTGAGTGACGAGCTTCATTGCGCTCAGCACTCTGACATTGCAGAGGGAATTGCCCCCTATCAGTCTCTTGCAAATGAGGAATAAAAAATGAATGACAAGTGGTATGTAATCGAACACAGAGATGATGCATTTTTCGGCAAAGAAGAAGGAGTTAATATGACAAGAATTTCTATGGTGGTTGACGACCAAGAACATGCAATGTTCCTTGCTCGAACGTCTCCACCAAAGGAAAACACTTGGTACACAGTTAGCAGCGTTCAGCCAAAATCATATGAAGTTAGATACAAGTACGAAAATGGAGTGTTCGTCTCAAGAATATAAGGTGTCAAGGCATACTGCTCTACTAGGTTTTGGTTAATATACTATGACCACTATTCTAATGGAATCAAAAACCAAGTTTATTCCACTGATCAGAACTACACCAAGCTGCAATTCAACAGTATGAGTAGTAACGATATTGAAACTGTAACGATCCCAGGTCTAACCTAGCTAAACCTGAAATCAGAACTGGACAGTTGGAATCCAGCTGTTCTCCGACCCCCTCCCTTGCGGAGGGGGTCTTTTGCGTTACATGTTCCAGTCTCTTTCACGATAGTGAAACACAGCAAACAGTCTCAAACAAAGCCACATAAGTGTTGCTTCTAAGTCACCCACTCCGTGCTCTAAGCACATCTCGTAGAAAAGATCATCTGATTCTTTTCGAGTTACATCTAGACTTGATGTTTTGTATGCATAATCGTGAACCACACTCGCATGAATGTGAGGCCCCCTCATAGGAGACCTCCCCCAGAGGATCCATACAGGTTCTGGAATTGAAGATCCATCAAACTTAAACCCAATTGGAACTCTGCTTAGGAGAGAGTCTTTGTTTGTGTAGAAATATGGCTTACTGAGTGTAAGCTTTCTCCCATCAAAACTATATGTCGCAACAAGGCAGTGGTAGGGAACCATGTTTTCCTCCATTGAGCAAATTGTACACTGCGCAAGCTTTGCCTGCGCAATTTGTTGGAGCTTTTCAAAGGAGAAAAACTATGCAACCTCTACTACAAAGCGCGCGAACGCGCGCTTAACAACAATCATTCATATCATATTGCAGCAGTTCTTAAGCGGAGAAAAAGAGTAGTTCGCATTGGTGTCAATAGCTACAAGACTCATCCCCGATTTAAAAGAGAATTCAGGGATGGCCGCAAAGTTACAGCTTCATGTATGCACGCAGAAATGGATGTGCTTAGATTTGCAAAGCCAGGAGACATTCTGGAAGTCATGAGGTTCCCCAAAAAGGGAACCCACATGACTATGGCAAAGCCATGTCGTTTCTGTGAAGCTGAAATCAAGAAGGCCAAAATAAAGTCTGTTCGTTACACCAACTGGGACGGCGAATGGGTTGAAATGAAACTTTAAAAGGATTAATTACAATGGATATCATAATCGATGATCTGGTAGACTGGGGCTCATGCGAAGGAAGTATTTCTCTCTTTGAAGAAATCTTCCCCGATGGGACAGATGTTACCCAATATGCATTTGAAAAAGCTAGAGAAGCTGGTCTTCCAATTGAATTTGCAATGGAAAAGGCTCCATACCTTTTCCATAACGCTAAGCATCTGTTTGAGCAAAGCTTTCCAGAAGCATTCTATTACGAGAGATATGTTGAAAAACTGTCTCATGACGAGATCAAAAACAAGTCTTACTCGAATCCGAGACGTGCATATGAATATCAAATGCACTACAAGACTCATCTCTTCCTCCCTGAAGTGGTAAATCAGTTTCGCACTGCTGTTTGCACAAGCCCAAAGTGGGCATACTTGTTCGCTCTCAATGTGGACAAGCACTCCAATCCAGCGACTCGGAGAGCAGCTTGCGGCGACCCTTGTTACGCAGAGCTGTATGCTCGCCTTGTGGACAAGCACCCACGTGACGACACTCGTGAGGGGGCTTGTCTTGATCCAAGATCAGCATACTTGTATGCTCGACATGTAGACAAGCAGCCACGTGACGATACTCGTGCTGCCTCTTGTCTTGATTCGAAGTCAGCTTACCAATATGCTTTTTACTTGGACAAGCACCCACGTGACGATACTCGTGCTGCTGCTTCCAGAGATCCAGAGTGGGCATATCGATATGCAGAGATTGTAGACGAACAGTCGCATGATGACACTCGCCTTGGCACACTCGGAAGCGAGACGTGGAACAACTTGTACAGGTACTACATAGACAAGGAGACAACTAATGAACATCACAGTCGATACCCTTAAAGAGCTTAATGCCTGCAAGAGCCACGTGGATCTTTTTGAAAAAACATTTCCAAATGGGACCACCGTCACTGCAGAGTCTTTCGACATTGCACGCAATGCCGGTTTGAACATTTTTTGGCTCATAGAGGCGATGCCAGCTTTGCTTGCAAAGAACAGAAGTATCTTTTTTGGGAATCCAGAGTGGGCTTACAACTGCGCAGGATATATAGATAAGCAGCCACGCGATGACACTCGTGCTGCTGCCTGCAAAGACCCACAGTGGGCTTACCGTTACGCAGTATATATAGACAAGCAGCCACATAGCGACACTCGTGCTGCTGCTTGTCTTGATCCAAGATCAGCACGCTTGTATGCTCTCTATGTAGACAGAAAAGCCACATGGCGACACTAGCAACGCTACTTGCAAGGAGGCAATTAATGAATAAGACACTAGATAAGGCAGACCTTATCAGCCTATTGGTTGAGATTCTTAGCGACATGCATGATGAAGATCTCTCTGTAATCTTCAATATGATTTCAGAACGACAAGCAACTTATGAAGAAGTACATGGAGAGTGGATTCTTGACTGATGTAGAAGTTGGTGACTACAAAACCTACCCAATTACTTTTGACGAAGGCATCGCTCAGTGGCTTGGCCATGACATCTACGCCCATGTTCGCTCGGTTGAATATTCAAATTACACCATTGACGAAGATGGGTACTTGAAAGATATCGTAAATAGCAAGACCTACACAGAAGATGTTGAAGGATACTACTACATCCACAGCACCTCTGGGTGGGAAACAGTTTTACCCGATGACATTCAAGACGCAATCGAATATCTAAGCAGCCTGTAGTATCATCCCCCATATGAGGGGATGATTACTATGAGCTCCAAGCACAGAAACTATTGCAAGCTTGCTGCCAGCTACATGAGAAAGCAACCATGGTGCGACTGTGTCACATATGAAATGAGATACGGTCGCCGTGGAGTTGTCGATGCTATCGGAATAAGATCCAATAAAACTGGCAGATCGCCAGCTACAGCCAAGAGAAGAATACAGGCAGTGGAAGTTAAGGTCAGTAGGTCTGACCTGCTTCAGGATCTTCGCAACAAGAAGATGCTTAAGTATGAGAAAGGAAGCTCACACTGTGTCCTGGCTATACACCCTGACTGTTTCGCTCAAGGCGCCACTAAGAAAGACATGCTGGCTGAGCTAACAAAGCTTGGACTCCCCAAGTACTGGGGAGTTTGGTTACTTCCACGCAGGCTAAATGTAAATGCCGTCAGCCCTCTCAGGAGGGCGACGGCATTGCTTTCTATTAGTGAGGCGAGATCCAATTACATTCTTATCAGAATGGCAAGAAGCCTATCTGCGAGAGTGATGGACAAGAATGTCTAGTGACAGAGCCTTTTGATTTCCGCAGACAATGCTGCTTGGTAGATTTCGTTTGGATCAGATCCAAGCTTTGATACCAAGTTTTTGCTGCTTGTAAGGTTGGAGCATCCAGCTCCAATATCAATTCGAATCATTCTGCTTGTTTCAATAGATGCTCCAATTAGATTGCTATCTTCGAAGCATACGCCTCTAAGCAAAGCATTATCAAAGATTGAGTTTCTAATATCGCAATCACAAAGCATGCAATCGTCGAAGACAACCATAGTGAAATCAAGATCAGAAAGATCAAGCCCACTAAGGTCTTCTCCAATTAGCTTCAGTTGGCTAGGTGGGTTTGCCCTCCACTCAGCAAGATCCAAAACATCCTGCTCTGTAAGAGCATCGGGATCAACTTCTTCTTTTTGAATTGCTTCAGTTGGGTAACCATCTGCAAGACGCCACCTGTGATGCTCTTCTAGAAGTGTTTCTAGTTCTTCTCTAGTCATTATGGAATCTCCCCAAGGTTACTCTCTGCGCCAGTAAAGAATGCAGAAGCACCAGGTCCTGATGCAATTGATTCAGAAGACCAGCTTGTTCCATTGCTGCTTGACAGAACAGTAATGTTTTCGCCAGCAGCAATAAACTCTCCAGCGTCACTGTCCCAACATACGGCTCTAAGCCTGTTGCTTGTACCGCTGGTGCGCTCTGTCCACGTCCCAGTGGTTGGGTCGGCACTAGTGAAGATCTTTCCACCACCGCCTACTGCTACCCAAATGCTTCCATTGAACGCAACATCATTCAATCCAAAGCTTGCAGAAATAATGTTTGCATTCCAATTACTTCCATCATCTGGCGACCATAAGATATGAATGTCATTGGCAGAGTTGAAGTTGGGGCTTGACCCACCAACAATTACAATCAAGTTTCCAACACTTTCAATAGCAGACAAATGCCCCTGTGTGATTGTCCCAGGCAAGGTCATCTCTGTCCAAGTTCCTGTTGGGGCTCCAGGGCATCTAGAAATATGAGGAATACCAGGGTTGATGGTGCTGTATCCAAGGACGTAGTTCGTCCCATTTGTGGTGGTGTGCATTCCTTGAATGCTTTCGCCACCGGCTCCAGTCCACCCCAGTGTCACAGCAGTGCCACTGGAAAAGTCTCCATCAGAAATAAGACTGGCAATAGTCTTATAAAAGAGCTTGCCTCCACCAAAGTTCGTTCCAACCATGCCGTACCCGTTGATGGAGTCGATATGGCTACAGGTGGGACTGCTTGGTGTCCCGCCCAAGTCTACTGACCCAACAAATGATGTGTCGTCTGTAATGTCTGTTCCGACATAGGTGTCAGTCCCACTGCCTGTTTCATTTCTTACAAGAATTACAACGTTGTCAGTTGAAGCGTTGTCTTCTAAAGCTTGCATTCCATCAAGTCTTCTTAGGTTAAAACCAGAAGACTTGAAGTCGAACGCAGTCCATGCACCATTGTTCCTCCTCCATACAACATACCCGTCACTGGAAGTGAGAACGGTTAGGCTTTGCGAGTTTGGTGTGACTTCGATATTAATTGTCGGAGTAGTATACCCAGACCCACCCTCGTTGTTGACTGACAGTGTAATCTGGTATGTCCCATTAGAGCTTGGGCCTCCAGTCGCAGACAGATTCCCTGCAGCATTAAGCTGCACTGTTCCATTTGCGCCTCCACTTATATTGAAATCAGAAGCGTTTGTTCCACCAATTGCAACCTGAGAGCTTTCGGTAGGACCGGTAAACAAAACAGTTCCTGCATTCCACCCAGTAGTCGCATTACTTTGGTTGGTTGTATTGAGACTGTTTGTGTTTGTGTCGGGGTCGAGGGAACTAGGACCTGATGCCGCGACAGCAATTGAGACTGCGTGCACTGCAGTAGCAACCACCTGCCCACCTGAGTCTCTGGCATCAAGCGTTACAACAAATGAGTCCCCGTCACTGAATCCCGAAAAGGTATATGCGCCCAAGCCTGACCCTGACAGGGAGGTCGATCCAACAATGTTGGCAAGGGCAGCATTGTATCCAGAAATCGTAGTGTCAGGATCAGTAAACGCACCAAATGTCTTTGCAGCTGGAGTCGCACCAGAAGCCGCAGCCTGTGAAGTAGCTGCGGGGGGAGTGACATCTGACTGTGGGTCTACTGCTGCAGTCTCAATAGTAACAACATGCACTGCAGTTGCAAGAACACTGTTGTCTGCCTTCCTGGCAGCAAGAGAAAGGATATATGTCTTGCCGTCTGCTGTAGACGAGAAAGTATATGGACCCAATCCTGTTCCAGCAGCCGAGCCACTGCCACCGTCTACGTTTGTCACAGAAGCTTGGTAGCTTGAGATCTGGCTACCAGTGTCAGTAAACGCACCAAATGTCTTTGCAGCGGGGGTCGCACCAGCTGACACTGATTCGTTTGTAGAATCAGGTGGCGTCACAGGAGCGGCCTCTGAGCCTCCGCCCCCACCGCCTGAAGCATCAATTAGAAAGTCGAAATTAATAGGACCCGGCATTACTACCCCTACGGTTTTAGTGAGCCACACATATATATCACACAACATCACATTGCGCCTCCTTTGGAGGCGCATGTTTTGCACTTGTAGTTATTAAATACTACATCTAAAAGGAAAAAATATAATGATTTACGATGCAGTCGCAATTAATGTTGACTTCCCTGACCCTCGTGGATACATTCACATGGGGCTAAAGAAGTCTGACCTCAATGCATTGCGATCTCAGCCCAACTTGGAAATTCTAGTAGTCAATTCTTTTCACAGATGGCCCTCTGACAACCAGTATGGAAGAAGAGTGGCCAAGCTTGAAGCGTCATTCCGCAACTGGAGGGACAGCAATGGGTCCTAAATACAAGCAGCTCTTCTTTGACGGAGAAGAAGTTTATCAGTATCTTGGTGAAACATCTGTCACCAAATGGATTACCAGTCTAACTGGAGTCGAGCATCCAAATGAAACCTCACTCCTTTGGTATGACGACACCCAGTCTGTTTCCGTCTACACACTTTCTTTGGAAGATCTTCATATTTACGCAACTAGAGAAGCCCCTAATTACATTAAGTCTTTCTACTTGACTGCGGAAGTTGAAACTTCAGAATCGCACAAAGTCTACTTCACAAACTTGGAAGTATTTAATGTTGCAGAATCTTACGATGACTTTCTATCCAATCTGCTGAATAACAGGTCGCTTCGAGAGCTAGAATTTGTTGACTATCACATTAATCAAGATCTTTTAGACGAGTACATGCGGTCTACTGAGTACTCAGAAGATAGCTTTCCAGACTCTATCCTGGATGAGGATGCATCTACCGTAATTGTAGATTACGTATTCGAAACAAACAGCTAGCTACCCAATACAGAAGGAATATAAAATGAAGTTTTATGTAAATGAATGCCAGATCGAAGTTGCTATTAGACGTATTTCTGAAAATGAAACCTCCTCTCAGTGGGTTTGGGGCTATCAGGTTGCCGGGAAAAAGTGGGGCAGAGATGTTCTTGACCCAAGGAGGGATCACATGTGGTCTGGCAACACATATGTCAACGCCAAAGTTGCCATGTCTAGAGCCCTGATGGCAATCGACATCGTGTTATCAAGAGACGATGTCGACAAGAAGACTCGATATCTTCCAGACGATTTGCTCGCATCCTCAATTGACCCTCAAGGACTAATTAATGATTAATCAATTCAGCAAAAACTGCTTTGAAACAAACTCTTTTCCGTTCACGTCTATGTCTGTTGAGGATCTTTTTAACTCATGGACACTTGAAACTCACAGATACTCCAAAATGTTTTATGGATTGAGACCTCAAGTTGCGGGACATAGGGCCTATGTTTCTCTTGGAGTTTACAACGAACCACACATGTCAATTGGCAGTGACACTTCTGGAGCACCCAGTGAAAGTCACATTAGGTTTATGAAGTCAAACGAAAAGTACTTCAAGACACTCCTTTCGGAACTTCCATTTGGGTCGTGTATCTACGGAAGGTTTAATGATGCGACTCTAGAAAGAAACCAGGCCTATGCATCCAACAAGGTAAGCTCATCTGTGTTCTATGTTGAGGGTTGCTACTATCCAGAGAATCCAGCTAATGGGGAGCCAGAGAAGCTATTCACGCAGCACTCTGATGTATCCTACATCCTAGGCCTCCCGTCTAACGGAGAGGCCGTCAGCACTGGAAAGCTTCTGTATGAGCAGGGCATTGCTCCACTGGGGCACTACCCTGATGTCCTTACGTTGAACTTCGAAGAAGATTCTGCTGAGGAGTTTCTGGCTACCACCTGCAAAAAGATGAACTCCTCTATTGATGATTTCATTTACAACTTTTTCAAGGTAAAGGGAAAGCCTGTTGGCTTTGTTCTTTTCCCCATGTTCTCCAAAGCTCCATCAATGGACCTGCTTCAGCAGTGGACTGCAAGCCACCAGTATGAGTGAGATATGATCTACACAAGTGAATATGGACAGGACTACCCTATCCAAAACATTCATTCCTTTGTCTTCTACAAGGGAATGATGCTAACCAATATTGCCTACCCTGTCCTTCCCGACAATCCGGCTTTTGCAGGGTCTTCTAATATCTGTATTGATGTTTCTGTTCCTAACATTTCATCTACATACTGTGATCTTGAAGATCTTTTGCCGGATGAAGCAGCAAAAGAATCAGTTGAGATTTCTTCAGATGCAAAGATTAATGCTCGCCTTATCCTGCTCAAGCCTTCAACTTTTCTCCATGAAGATGGATCTGTTGATCTAGGGTTCCTAATGGCTCCTGTTGGTCGATCTCTTAGGGCGGCAGAGTCAATCATGAACTCTCCACTGAGCAACACACTGACTACTGAGATCGTTTCATGGTCAGTTCCAGACCCCAAATTGTTGTCTGCCACTCAATCTTCCCTGCTGTCGTCTCTCGACAAAGAGATGAACAACACTTTGATTGCTCTTGAGGAAGAACAAGATGAGGAAGAGGGAGTCCCCGAGGCTCCGCTTCAGATGATTTTCTCCTGGGAAGACAGTGGCCTTCATGAATGAGGTATCAATAGACTGCGTTGCTCTTGCGGACAGACATGGCAACGCAGTCTGCAAAGACGTTCCTTATCTTGTTATCGGGAACAATGACTTTGTTTTTTTTACGCCCTCCAGTATTTCAGCAACAGTCGAAGACTTAGACTCAAAGACTTGTGTTGTAATTGAAGGATCTTTCTGGAGCGACTCAAAAGAGGAGTCTCCTGGAGAGTTCATTACAAGCCGAATCAAATGGGCCCCTGGCGAAGACTTTGCTTTTTTGGAAGATCTAGTACTTGCCACAAGCATCTTTCTTGATCAGTACGTTGCTAGCAAAAGAAAGGGCAAACCACTACAGGTTCTTGCTCACAGTTCTTCTTGGGTTGTCCCAATCGAAAACATTTTATAAACAACCTATAGCAAAACAAGAAGCGAACATGAAAAACAGCACCCCTCCAGCTCTTTTCAATCTGCCAATTATGTGCAATGTTGCCAACACTCTTTCTCTTTACGAATCGACTGGTCTAAACTTCATGAATGAAAAGAAGACCAAGATCATTTTCGCATGGATTCATCCAGAAGAAACTGGATACTACTTTATTTGGTATGTCGATGAAAGATCTGGAAGCCATTGGCTTGCATTTCAGGACTGCTATGGCTCAACCTTATGTGTTTCAAAGCAGCACCCTCTTGATGAATGGAAGTCTTTTGTAGAAACAACTCGGCTGTCAGACAGAAGCATCAAGCAGGGGACAACGGCAGTATGCCGAGCCTTTGTAACATACAACACGTTCAACCCCGAAGGAGTCAAGAATGACGCCTCTACCTGAGGACCTAGTTAAGTGGATCCACCTCCCTCTTGAGGAGAGGATGGATTCCCCTCAGAGGCCTATTGCGTTTCTCAACTTCCAAAGTCATGTAGTTATCACAACAGAGCACATGCTAGTCTTCGAGCCAGAAGGGATCGCAATGGACGACCCCTCTGTCGAGTGGATAACAGTTGAAACAGAACTTCAATTCAACAGCCAGGGGGTGCTAGACCTTGCAGACATAAAAGTCGATGCAATTCCTCTTGGATTTGACCACACTGATCTTGTTGTTTCGTGGGACCATGAATTCAACCCACACTGCATTCTGCTTTCTCGTGAAAACTATAGTTACTTTTACGTAATTGATCCAGAGTTTTCGTCTACGGCATCTCTGGTTCGCAAGTGCACTTCGGTTGAAACCCAGCCACATGTTTGCGTAAAGGGGGCTGATGGTTTCGGAATTGAGGTTAACCCAACAAAAGATTTTTTTGAGCTATCGAATCAGATCAAGGAAAGCCACCCAGACTTTCTTAGTCAAGAGCTTTCTGCTGAGGAGATGAAAAAGATTTCCGATGTTGTAATAGAGTTTGACTCAATTCTAGCACAAGAACTTTCTTGAAAGTAAATAGGGCCGGTCTAAAAACCAGACCGGCCCTAAAGCTTTTAATTCGTATCAGTCTACAATTGCAGATAGGATAAGTGGAACAAGACGAGATGCCGCCTCTTCCGCAATCTCTCGTGCCTCTTCTCTAGAGATCTTTTTGCCAGCATCGGATTCAACATCCTTTGCAGCACGAACATCTTCAAGAATAGCAGGCAGCTGCTTTGCAACACTGATAGCGACAAGCCATAGCTTGGCACGTCCCATACTACACCTCCTGTGTGGAATCGCACCAAAACAACATAACATATAAAATACATACAAGAGACACTCAATGAACCGTTTGAAAAAAAGAATCCATAGCTTCTGCAAAAACACTGCAGATGAAATCTTGGAGTCTGCAACAAAGAATGCCGAGGCCATATCTTACAAGACGATGTCACCTGATACTAGAAGCCTTCTAAGAAGCGTAGCTGAGCATTCAATGAAGCATGGAGAGCCAGCCCCGGACGCATACAAAAGAATTGTTGAACAGGTCTTTCAAAAGCATGTACGCAGAATTTCCAACGATATTAGAATCCCCATTATTGTTGCTGCACTTGTCATGAGCAAGGATGAGTGGGCTTCTTTTCACTCTATGCACATAGACAGATTCCTAAATTACTATTCTATCGCAACCTACTCAATTTCAAAAGCCTACGTTGCAACCTTCGTAGAAGTAGCAAAAAATAGAAAGCGAACGAAAGCAAAGCCAGCTGAGAATTCGCAATCGCATAGCACTTTTCCAAATGATCAGTACGAATACGAGGACTAAATGAGCAACTCAACAAGTGTATACATTTCTGCTACCGAGAAGCTTGAAAAGCACCTAACCAAAGCTCAGCTTCTTAGCCTCTCTAGTGGTGCAGCTTATTCTGGCTCGGCAGGTCTAGACCTATACTGTGCTGATTCATTTGAAATCAACCAAGGCGAGACAAAGCTAATTAACACTGGACTTAAAATGATTATTCCGGCTGGCTATGTTGGGATCATCAAGGAAAGAAGCTCTGTTGGCAAGAGATACCCAACAGAGCTGGATCTCAGACTTCGTGCTGGAGTAATTGACTCTGATTACAGAGGAGTGGTCTACGTTAAGGTCACTCTACCTTTTGGCTCTATGAACCATTTTGGAAGATACCTTCCTGGATCTAGACTGCCATACCAACTAGTAGTCTACAAGTGCACCGCAGACTACCAGCTCTGTTCAAGAGAAGCTTTCTCGGATCTAGCTGAATTTTCAACAGAAAGAAACCTAAAAGGTTTTGGCTCTTCTAATTAACAGATAAGATGGTCGGATACTTCTAGCAAAACCCCGACCACGTGAGAGAAAAATGAACACAAAAGATCCAGGAATGAGACTTATTGGAGACGCAGTTGTTTTCTCAAAGTACGCTCAGTACCTTGACAGTGAGCAGCGAAGAGAGTCTTGGGAGGAGTGCACTGATCGCAACGAAAAGATGCATATTAAAAAGTTTCCTTATTTGGAAAGCGACATTAGAAACGCTTTTCAGTTTGTGAGAGACAGAAAAGTTCTCCCTTCTATGAGGACTCAACAGTTTGCAGGAAGAGCCATTGAGGTAAACAACGCTAGGAATTTCAACTGCAGCTTTACTGCGGTTAACGACTACCGTGTATTCCAAGAAGCAATGTTTCTCCTTCTTTCGGGTGTTGGATTTGGCTACTCTGTCCAGAAACATCACGTTGATAAGCTTCCACCGGTTACTGTTCCAACCAAGACTAGACGCTTCCTAGTCGCAGACAGTATTGAGGGGTGGGCTGATGCTGTAAAGGTTCTGATTAAGGCCTACCTTCGTGGTGGATCAAAGCCCCGATTTGATTTCTCTGACATTAGGGAAAAAGGATCTCGGCTAGTCACATCAGGAGGCAAGGCTCCAGGTCCAGAGCCTCTTAAGAAGGCTCTGTTCCTAATCAAGTGTATCTTTCAGCGCAAGGAGCATGGCTCTAAGCTAACTACACTTGAGTGTCACGACATTCTGTGCCACATTGCAGACGCTGTTCTGTCAGGAGGCATTCGCAGAAGCGCCATGATTGCTTTGTTCTCGTTTGACGACGAGGAAATGCTAACCTGCAAGAGAGGAGAGTGGTACGTAGAGAACGGACAGAGAGGAAGAGCAAACAACAGTGCAGTTGCACTTCGCTACAGGATTACAAAAGACGCTTTTGTAAAGTTCTTTAAGACTGTAGAAAACTGTCGCACTGGAGACCCCGGCCTATACCTCACCAACGATCCGGAGTGGGGGCTAAACCCATGTGGCGAAGCGTCTCTTCGTTCAAATCAGTTTTGCAACCTCACCAGTATCGTAGCAAAGCATTGCAAGACACAGGAGGATCTAGAAAAGGCGGCTTGGGCTGCTTCATTCATCGGGACTCTTCAGGCAAGCTATACAGACTTTCACTACCTTCGTCCGGTCTGGCAGCGTGTTACTGAGAAGGATGCTCTTCTGGGTGTCTCTATTACCGGACTTGCTGATAGCAACTTTCTTAAGCTGGATCTCAAGAGTGCTGCTGATGTCGTTCTCAGAACCAACAAGGAGCTTGCTGAGGACATTGGAATTCGCCCGGCTGCTCGCACTACTTTGGTCAAGCCAGAAGGCACTGGAAGCCTAGTAGTGGGCTCTTCAGCAGGCATTCATGCTTGGCACAATGATTTCTATATCAAGAGAATGAAGCTGCTTAAGTCCGAACCGCTTTTCTCGTTTTTCATGAACGAGATGCCCGAGCTTGTTGAAGACGATATTGAGAAGCCCACTTTGCAAGCTCAGCTTTGTGTGCCACTAAAGGCACCTGATGGAGCAATTACTCGTCTTGACGAAAAGCCAGTTAATCTTCTTGAGCGGGTAAAGTACGCTTACGAAAACTGGGTGAAGCCGGGTCACCGTTCTGGAGCAAACTCTCATGCAATCTCCTGCACTGTTTCTCTTCGAGACAACGAGTGGGATGATGCTGTTGAGTGGATGTGGACAAATCGTGACTCTTACAATTGTCTCAGTGTGTTCCCCTATTGGGGAGGAACACACAAGCAGCTGCCACTGCAAGACATTAGTGAAGAAAAGTATCTTGAAATGGTTTCGCTTATCAAGGCAGTTGACTTCACTCAGATTTCTGAAGCTGAAGACAACACTTCACAGGCTGAGAATCTAGCATGTGCTGGTGGCTCCTGCGAAGTTAGCTTTTTGTAGGGTAGCGTTGCGCCCCCTTTGGGGGCGCATGTCTTTGCGCTCCTGTGGTAGTTTAAAACACCATACTTCTAGAGGTTTAAAATGAAAACCACAGTATACATTTCGAAATACTGGGATGCTGTTAAGGGGCACAAAGGCTTCTATTATCCTTCTTCGGACTCAGTTGATCTTGCTTTTAGCTGTTGGCTTGAGGGATCTATGATGCCCTGGCTGGCTCCATCGAATATGATTTGTCTTGACACAGGAAAATCCCTCGTGTTTGTCCTCAAGAAAGACATTGTAAACTGGAGCTAATATGACTTTCAATGCAATCTTTTTTGCATTGGGAATCATTGCCTTCCCGCTCTTGTCAGCTGGAATCAAAATCATTCACGTTCTTTCAACCGGAAAGGCGTGGATGACTCAGCGTGATATCGAATTTGAGAAAGCAAGAATCATAAGCTCTTCTGTTATGAAACACAAAAATATCAAAATAGAAGAGCTACGATCCCAGTGTTCGCAGTACGACCGAGATCGCAAGCAACTTTCGTCTACCCTTTTGAAGGAAGAAGAAAGGATGCTTACCCTTGTCAACGAAAATCTTTCTCTCAAAAATGAAAACTCAAAACTCCAAAAGGGTCTTGAAAATCTTTTTGAGAGGCTTGAGAATGCAGAAAAGAAATTAGGAAAATAAAAATGATCACAATTAACATGACTCATGTCTCTCTTTCAATCCAGAACCTTCATGTTCCACTTAGTACGTTGGAAGATCTTGACATTGAACTCAATCTAGATGATTGCGAAATTGAAATTGGGGAGCTTTCCCTTTCGGAAAGCGTTCACTCAACCACGTCAGAGTCGTTCGGCCCTGACGACCCCTGCTATCATGAGGACGTTGAGCCCCCCGAGGAGGACCCCCGCTCTGTGGCACAGGCGACTGCAGACGGAGTTGGAGAGAGACTAATCTATCCACACTGAGCCATCATGCTGAAAAACTACAATGCTTTTCCCATTTTGAATAACAAGGTGTTCTTTCCAGGTGGAAAGCAAAAGCTAAGCCTTAAGGCTAGTCTTTCAAAGCTTTTCAAACCTGTCATGAATCTGCATACACAGCAATATGAAATCTTGCTTGTTTACCCAGACAGAGACAACAATGTTGCCGAACTCTTGGATTACACAAATCAGGACTATGAGAATGCTAGCAAGCAGTGGAAGAACACCACGAAAGCAGTTGGTATAATTTGCAATGTAACCAAAGCTCCTAACAAGGACTTTAGTTACCACCTGACTGCAATAGACAGATTCCTAATCAGTAGCTTCTTTGTAACAGATGAAGGATACATGTCTGCAAAGGGGTCCCTGTTAGAGGTCCCCGAGAAGAGCGGCAGCTTTGAAATGCTTATGAATTCAATCGTCAAGTCGGGCCATCCTCTTGTAAAAGATTTGATTCAAAGCGATACAGGCGACATTAGGAAGCTGTCCACAACAATACCTTGTTCGTTTGCCTACGATATTGCTGGAGTTGTTTTAACCAAGGAACAAAAGTCTTTGTACTTGCAGATCCAAGGATTCGAATCTTTTTGTACTGCTCTTTCTGGGGCGGTAGGAAAGATTCTAGGAGACAAGCCATCTCGCCCTCCTGCAATTCTATCATCGTCTGTCAACAACACTGACGATGACTCTTGGGACATTGAACTCTTTCAAGGCAGTCAAGAAGCAAAGGATGTTGTACAGAAGCAAATGAAAAGATTGGAAAGGCTAATGCCTACCAGTCAAGAACATGCCCAGATCAGTGACTGGCTTGATCTTGTGTTCTCCTTGCCGATTAATGCTGAGTCTCAGGACACAACAAACATTGGCAAGGTTCGCTCAATGCTCGACCAGTCACACTATGGACTTGAAGAAGTAAAGCAAGAGATCCTTGAGTATGTTGTCGTAAGGCAGCACGCACCTTTGGCTCCAGAAAAAATCATGCTGTTTGACGGGCCTCCAGGTACCGGAAAAACTATCATGGCAGAAGCTATTGCCAAGTCTCTTGGAAGAAAGCTAATCAAGATCTCCATGGGATCGATTACTGAGCCCAGCCAGATAGTTGGGGATAGACGAGTTTACCTTGGCTCGGCTATTGGCAAGTTGATACATTCTCTCATTAGAGCAAAGACCGACAAGCTAGTCATCTTGCTTGACGAGATCGACAAGATTGGTCGCTCTCACAAGGGCGACCCAACTGCAGTTCTTCTTGACGCACTAGACCCCAATCAGAATCATTCATTTGTAGACAACTACTTAGGCTTCCCAGTTAACCTAAGAAATGTAATGTTCATCTGTACGTCAAATGATTGGTCCAAAATTCCAAAGCCACTCTACGACAGAATGAATATGTTTGCTTTCAAAGACTATTCTATGGACTCCAAGAAGATCATTGCATCAAAGTATATTTTGCCTAAACTGTGCAATGTCTATAATTTCGACATTCGCCTCACAGAGGGCGGCAACAATCTGCTTTGCAAAAACGTAAACCTGAGAGAGATTGAGCAGAGGCTATGCAAGGTCATCTCTTACTACATATTCCAATCAACCATCTTTGACAAGCATCCTCCCAAGGAACTGTCAGCAAAAGATGTAGATTCAATCATCAACAAAAACACAAAAACAAAACGAGTAGGATTTTAATATGACTTCCGATACTACCGAAACCGCTTCCAGTGCCGTCGTTCCAGATGTCACTCTGAACCGAAACCACATCATTTGGGGAATTGCATATGAGCGAGATGGACGAACTGTTGCTTCTGCCTCTTACTTTGCAACCCGAAACGACGCCCGAGTTGCAAAGGCTCAGTACCGAGCAGCTGGACTCCGAGCTTACGTTGTTCGATATACCCCCGTCATCGATACCCGTTCTTGATGACGTCTGGGGGACATGTATACTCCGTGATGAATGTGGCTGGTCCGCAAAGATTAGCGATTTCTCACAAGAACAAATAACACATTGCCCCTCCTGTTACAGCGCATTGCTGGTTACGACTACTTCTGTCAACCCATACTATGAGTTACCCTAACTAGGCAGGCACTAAACGCCTGCCTAAACCGGAGACTCTAATGCCATTCAGAACTATTGACGGTTCCTCAGATCAAGAGCTTCATCCAAATGAATACATATTTCAAGTACAAAACAACGGAAGAAAAGTACTTGTCATGCACAATAGGAACAACGAGCAGTTTTCCTTTTTGAAAAAGTTCAAAGATAAAAGAATCAATAGTAATGGTGTTGCTCAAGCGGCTTATATAAGTAGCCTTGTAGATGAAAGAATCACACTTGTTTCCTGTTCTGGATTAGCAGGAACAGGAAAGTCTTTCCTGGCAGTTGCAGCTGCCATCGAAGGCTTTCAAAGTGGAGCCTACAAGAACATTAAGTTTGTAAAGCCCTTCTATCGTGCTGGAGATAGTGATGCCATTGGCACGCTTCCCGGAGAACTTGATGAGAAGATTAGGCCATACTTGCATTCTTATATGGACATTCTTAAAGAGCTTTGTTTTGACGAGGCCTACCTTTCAAACATGCTTAAGAGAAAGCAAATTGAGTTTGAGCCAATTGAGTTTATGAGAGGCAGAACATTTCGCAACAGCTTCATTATTGTTGACGAAGCTCAGTCCCTTAGCTGGGATATGATTTACCTTTTGGTAAGTCGCCTTGGAGAGGGGAGCAAGCTTGTCGTGCTTGGAGATCTAAACCAGATCGATTCAAGAGAAACAGTAAGAACAAGTGGGCTGAACAAGCTTGTTCGTTCAAGAGCATGCAGGAATTCACCACTTGCAGCAAGTCACATACTCGACGTATGCTGCAGATCTGAAACAGCAAAGCTTGCACATGACATCAACAAAGAGCTTAGAGAAAGTTCTGAGTAAGATTTCGGAAACAACAGACCACCTCTCTCTTGAAGAGTTTGTTCATGTAATTGGATACGCTCTAATAGAGAGGGGTGTTTCTCATATCCCAGATTCACCAGAACTACTCAAGATAGAGAACATACCAGAGCTGCTTATAAAGCACAAAAAGCTTAATGGTCAGGACTTGCCAGCTGCATTGGTACAGCAAGGCCTAGTGATGACCATGTGGCTTTCTCAGAACAAAACATAAAGCGAAAACACAAATGAAAATCAATCAGGTTACAAGTGGATCCTTCGAGATCTACAAGAACAAGGGGGCAATGAAGTTTTACTTCGCCCAGCCCCGGATTAAAAAGATTGGTCAAAACAAGGCTTTCGGAGAAGCTGTCGGTGACAGATACACTGTTGACCGAACGGGAAGCATTATCATTGATTGCTGCCCAAGCATTCCTCCAAAGAGCAGAGGGGATCTGCCTATCACACAGTGGGATAAGAAGATCACTTTCTCTCTTGGAGTCAACGATATCGTTGCCCTAATCGGCTATCGAAAGCTTCTTGAGCGACTCGTTACCGAGTACGGGAATATCAGTGATGCTGTTGCTTCATTCTCTGCTGAGAAGTATCCGAAGACCACTCTCAGCCTAACTCATAAGTACACCCCTCGTGACCAGAATGAAGAGCTAACGAAGCGTCTTAACATTCGTCCAGGTGTAGACAAGTATGAAGGAACATATCAGGTTTCGATGTCTTCGTACAAGGGTAGCGACTACAAGAATTCTCAGAATGTAAATGTTCCATTCTCCTGTGGAGAGTTTGAATCTTTTATGATTCTCGTAGCAGAGTCTCTTCCCGACGTTCTCCTTTGGGGAAGTCGTGCAGCGACATCTACAATCAATATGTCTACAGACCAGATGCTTGAGGCTTGGTAGCCTATGTGGAAAGTTCAAACAAAGAGCGATGAAGCCAATTCAACGGTCAAGATTGGCGGGTACCAGCTTGTTCAGTCATTGATGTCTGCTGCAATTAAAAAGCAGTCTTCTAGATCTAGCTCTGAAATTGACACCAAGCTTTTGTGCAAGGTTTACATTCACTCTTTTCTGAGACCGATGATCGAGATTACAACCATTGAAAAGATTGTCGAAATCTCATTCATCCTTGGAAGACAGTATGAAAACTTCCTTAACAAAAACGTTGTCACCTTCGCCCTCGAAGAGAAAGACAATACTGACAGCTAGTCAGAAGACAGCTGTCATGCAGTGGCTGATTACAGATTGCCTTCCAGATCTACTGGACAGGCTGTCAGCCGACCTAAAAAATAACAAAACAAACAAACAAACAAGGACAAAATAATGTCTCTACCCAACTTTGAAGTCACCTTTAAGCCTGTTGCCAATCGTCGAGAGGGTTCCAAGTTTCTTGGAAACGCAGAGATCGTTGTCCCCTTGACAGACTCCATTAACGTCGTCATTCGACGATGTGCCGTCTTCGATGGAAGCAACGGCATGTTCATGAAGTGGCCGAACCAGCAGTACGAGAAGGACGGCCAGCAGAAGAGCTTCTCCTTCATCCGAGTCAATGAGCCTGATCAGCCGCAGGCACCCCCGTACAAGGGTCCGTTCGAGCTTGCTATCGAGCAGGCTGTCATGGAGGCTGTTAATACTGCCGGTGAAGCCTCTCCGGGCCCCTCTGGCGGTGGCAGCGCTCGCGGTGGCGGTCGCAGTGGAGGGGGTGGCCGAGGTGGTCGCCCCGCTCCCCGAGGTCGACCACAGCGAGGCTCTGCTTCCACCGACGACGAATGGTAGGTAGCTTGGAACGATAGCGACATCCCATTCTAGTCTAGATTAAAACAAGCCAGGGTGGGTAAAATCCACCCTGGCTATTATCTTTGGAAGCAACCATGATAGCAGGAACCATGCTTGGACTAGCTACAGCTTTTTCCATTGCATTAACAATTTACTCTGCGCCAAAGTTTGCACGAACATTTATTGTTAAGCATCCATTCCTAACAGACATAATTGTTGCAGCTGGCATCTGGGTCATGCTTGCATCTGTGTCTCAATCAGCACTATCTGCAATAGGAGCAGCAATTGCAGGACTCTTCATCTCCGCAGCACTCCTTTTCCTACGACTATCTTCAGGTGCAAGAAGCTTTTTCGAGAAGATCTGAAAGTGCAGAGGCAAAGTACACTAGGCTCGTACAGGACTTTCTCGCCCTGTGCATCAGAGATTATGTTGACTTTGCTTATCCGTCAAATAGATCCACACTCGAAGACTGGTGGGCCTATGACACGGCAGCTGGATTCATTTTCGGCAACCAAAGATGCGCTATCGTTCATCCGGAAACTTTGATTCCAATGAATGTTAGCGACATGGTTCCACTAGTCTCTTTGAAAAATAATGCTGTTTCAACACTAAAAACAAAAGTAATATTAATGGCTAAAAAGAAAAAGGTGTCACATACGAAGCCAGCTTTTACGCCTCCCTCTCGATTCACAGATGACAATGGCGAGTCGTGGGAGATCCTAGAAGACCCTCGCGAAACAGCAGCATATGTAAACTCCGAAACAAAACAAATCCATGTCTCCGATACTACAAGCCCTAAGCTCTTCATTATGGCCCTACTTCAGATGGCTAATGCAGAACTTGATCTTAATCTTGATCCAGAGGATCTTGATTCTGCTGGAGAGAAACTACACAGCGTCCTCGAATGCAACAAGTTCTTCAGAGTCAGAGTCGTCGCAAACGTCGAGATGAAAAATGAGTAAGCTCTTTTTCAAAGACGACTTGGGGAAGCCAAGACTAGATCTTGTCCCCCCAATGGCTCTACTTGAAGTTGCAAAGGTCATGACATATGGCGCTTCAAAGTACCAAGTCGGCAACTGGGCGAAAGACGGCTCTACTTACAATCGATACTACGCAGCATGTATGAGACACATGCTGCAGTGGCAGAGTGGCGAAAACCTTGACTGCGAAACAGACCTAAACCACATTGCTCATGCCGCATCAAATCTTCTTTTTCTTCTAGCTTTAATTCTCATGGGCAAGAAGAACGCTGACGACCGAGTGGTTCACGAAATTAAGTAGTTTAAAACTAACAAACAAAAACAGGAATATAATATGAAGATTCAAATCAGCAACAATTCTGAAAAGGCTAGCACCCTTGACAACGTTCGTGTTGCGAAGCACACCATGTCGAAGAACAGCATCAATCTTCAGATGTTGATGCTGCGAACTGGTCTGTACTCCGATAAGGTTTCAGCAGTTATCAGAGAGTACCTGACAAATGCACGTGACGCCCACGTAGATGCAGGGCACTCTAAGGCTATTGACATTACAGTTCCAAACCGTTTTGGAAATGACATTGTCATTCGGGACTACGGCACGGGAATGAGCCCTGACTTTATTGAGAAGGTATACGTTCAGTACACTGCCAGCACCAAGCGAGACAGCGAAGAGATGACTGGAGGCTGGGGAATTGGAAGTAAGTCTGGGTATGCATATTCAGATTCATTTACTGTAATCTCTATTCACAACGGGGTGAGATACACTTGGCTAGCCCAGTCTCATGCTGATGGCTCTGGGGACTTCAGCCTTGTTTCTAGCGTTGAGACAGCTGAGCCTTCTGGTGTAGAGATCAGACTGTCTCTTCTAGAAACAACAGATTTTTATCGGTTCATTGATGCAGTCAAGCATTTCTCTCAATTCATTGATATGCCTGTGAACCTAAATGGCTTTCTCCAAGAGAAGAGTTGCACTGAAAAGTTACTTTCCTCTGATGATTTTACTGTTGCCTTTAAAGAAGTTAAGGGCCAAGATCGGTACAGCAGAAAGGTTTTTATCGTACAGGGTGGAGTCCCATACCCTGTTGGGATTTCTGCTATCAAAAACGAACTTGAAGACAGCCACGTGATTAACTTCGCTTGCTCTTGGAACTGCTATTCATCGTTGTGTATTTTCGTTCCACCTGGAACTTTCATGCCAGATATCAGCCGAGAGAAGATTCAGTTTGATGCTTCGGGAAGCACTCTTGCTGCCATTGTAAACTACATTTCTTTGACAGACGCTCACATCGTTGAATTGTTCGAAAGTTATATGTCTGCTTCTAAGACTTCGAATCACTCAATGCTTTCTGTCTCTCTTGGTCACAGTATCTTTAGCTTTTCGTCCGATGACGGAGTAGATGGCAGTCTCAAAGAATTTGCAACACCACTCGTTCGCAAGATTTTTAGTAAAAGAATTAAAAAGATTTTCGAGCAGAGCATTCGGTCAAAGAAAGACGCATTTGAAAACATTGATACAACTGAATATCGACACATCGAAAGAGACTATGACGGCAATGTCAAGACCACAAAAATGTACAGGCCAATCAATTTCATCTCCCAAAAGCTGTCACGGGATAAAGATATTGTTATTGCTTTCTCTCAAAATTCCTACAAGAGAAACCTTAGAATTTCATCACTCTCTCCAAAGCCTGACATTCTTGTTCACTCAAAGACGTTTTCTTTCGAACAGTACAAGAAGTTCATCAATGACTCTCTTTCTAACGAAGAATACACAACTTGTGGAGTAGCGTCTTCTAGGTTTACCATCATTGAGTTGCCAACAATTTCTCCCTCGACCCGCGAAACTGGCATTCGAAGAGCTACTAAGTTTCTGAAGGTTGACAGTATCGGCTACTGTGGAACTGTTTCGACACTTCCAATCCCGAAAGACGAAGTTGAAACAGATGCCAAGGTTGTATTTGGACTGTTATTCAGAAACAAGATTGTAAACGAAAATGGAATTCAGATTCCTGATGTTGGCATTGCGAGAGCTGTTGCTACTAGTCACAATTCAAACATTGTATTTCGAGTTATCAAGCTTTCAGATTTTAAGAAGAACAAAACTCTCACCCGAGGCAAGGTTGATTACTCCGAAATGATTAGAATCGAAACATTTTCTTCAATCATTTCCGAGTACAATGCGTACCAAGGGGTTAACTTGTCTTTTGAAAAAACTGTTACCGAAGCTGGCCCTCTCGATGAATCTTATCCAAAGTCAATTCTATCTGCAATTAAAATGTGTCGAGACAGAATCAGCATCATGCTTGACGATATCAGTCTTGAGATGTACGGATTAAACCTAGATCATATGATTGATATTCGTTACCATTCGGACAGAACACAGAACAAGAAGTTTCTCATTGACACATATCTCGAATCCATTCTCAATAGTGATTCCGGATATAATGCAATCAAGAAGTTCATTTCTCAAGAAATTAGTAGCTATGACGATTGGGTTGAAATCAACCGAAAAGTTCTAGTGCTGTCGAAGATGATTCCCAATATGTTTGAGTAACAAGGAAAATAAAATGAGCAAAATTGCACACGCACACGTAAGTTCACAGTACGCTCGTATCTTCTGTGAAGATACGAGCATCCATGTCTTCGGCAGCAATGATGTTGCATACTCTGCAATCATTGCAGCAGTAGAGAATGGAACAATCTACAACATGTCTTCTAGTGACTTCGATAACACTTCTGCTGAGTTTGAAGAGTTCTGCAATGGTCGATTTGTTGTTCGAAACAATGCTGTGTTTTATGTTGACGGAAATGGAGCCTCTCAGTCTGTTGACATTCGCATCCACACTCTCATCACCCGGCTTCTAAGGGCCGGTGATGAGTTCGAACCAATCATGAAGTTTTGGGTAAAGCTTCAGGCCAACCCCAGCGAAAACAGTCGTAACCAGCTTTGGGACTTTATCTGCAACCAGAACATTCCCATTACTCCAGATGGAGATGTTGTTGGCTACAGGGCGGTCCGAAGCGACTACATGGATATTCACTCTGGCACCTTTGACAACACTCCTGGCAATGTTGTCGAGATGGACAGAGAAGATTGCCTAGATGACCCAGACAAGCCTTGCGCTGCAGGTCTCCATATCGGCAGTCTCGAATACGTTAACTGGTACAAGATGGCATCGAGCAATGTAATCATTGCAAAGTTTAGCCCGACTGATGTTGTGTCTGTGCCTCGCGACCAGGGCCATGTTTCTGGCAAAGACGCAGAAGGCAATCCCATCTATCAGAAGATTCGGGTTTGCCGCTTTAAGTCTGTCACCGACTACACTGGCCCTCTTCGCAATGGCGTTTACTTCGAAGACGACAAGCGAATCTACGATCCAGAGGAGTAACTAATGGTCATTGATACACTTGCAAGAATTTATCAGCTCAAGCTGATTGAGGCTCGACAGGGCACCCTGGCTGAAATTGAACAGCCAGGTGCAAACTTTAATGAGGTGTATAAGCGCTTTCAAGAAATCTCAATGTTTCTTGACTTCGCTATTATGAACCGAATTCTAACGCCAATTCCTGCAAAGATTTCTATGTACATGTAGATATCAAATGTGGCTTTGGTTCGTAAGGCTCCGACTTAACCTAGCGGATTGCCAAAATCAAAGCATCGCTGAGTGGGACTCAGCACCTTTTAACTAACAGAGAATTATGCCTATCAAAAATGATGATTTTGTACACCTTCATGTTCACACTGATCGAGGAAGTCTTCTCGACGGCATGGTCAAGATCTCAGAATATGTCAACCATGTCAAGGACATTGGTCAGTCACATGCCACCGTTACAGACCACGGCAGCTTGGGCGCTGTATTTGATTTTGTAAAGAGCGCACGCAAGGCAGACATCAGCCCAATCTGCGGCATCGAAGCATATACGACTCTTAAGGAAAGGCAAACGTCTGGACCAGAAGATGATGGATCTAGAAACTATCACTTGATTCTTTTGGCTCAGAACCAAGATGGGCTTAATAACCTAATCAAAATGAATAGTATTGCCTACTTGGAAGGCTACTGGCACAAGCCCCGCATTGACTATGCCTTGCTTCGGGAGCACAGCAGCAACGTAATTGCCAGCACAGCCTGCCTTGGATCTGTAACATCTCAGCTAATTGGAAGAGGCGAAAGAGCAGAAGCAAAGAAGAGAATTGAAACTCTTTCAGATATCTTTCCAGAAAGACTGTTCGTTGAGCTTCAGGCTCATGGTTGCGGTGGCTCTGGAAAGTTCCAGCGACAGGTAAACGAGGCAATGATTGAGTTTGCAGACGAACTTGATCTCCCCCTCGTAATGACTGGAGACTCTCATTACAAGCTGCCCACTCACAAGAACGTTCACAACCAGCTACTTGCGATGCAGACAAGTGGCAAGATGTGGATGCCTGTTAAGGGTGAGTTTGATGAAGAGGGCTACACTGGTCGCACTAGATTCCAGTTCGAAACTACACCCCTACTGGATACCATCTCAATGGCAAAGCTTGCCCAGGAATGGGGAATCCCAGCTGAGGCAATCAAGAACACTAAGTATCTTGCAAGTATGATCGACAGTGACTCCTATTTTAGTAAAGCAGTAAATCGATACCCTCAGTATGAAGGACTTCCTGACGGAGTGTCTTCCTATGATGAGATTGTTAGACTTGCCAAGTCTGGCTTGACTCTGAGAATGGGAGGCAAGCCTTCAAAGGAGTACCGGGATCGATTGATGAAGGAGCTGAGACAACTCAAGATTATGGGCATGTGTGACTACATGCTAATCATGAAAGAGTGGCTTGACGCTTGCAAGAAGAAGGGAATCCACACAGGCCCAGGCAGAGGCTGTCTTGCAGCTGATTCGTTTGTTCAAACTGATCGGGGCTATCTAAGAATCACCGAAGTAAGGGTGGGGGATTCTGTCAGAAACAAATCTGGACACAAGTGTCAGGTTGTTGAAACTCATAAATACCCTCTAAGGAAGGAGTCGCTCCTTAGACTTCGTACAGCCTATTGCATCTCTCTCAAAGGTGAGACACCTGGGGTCGCCCTTACAAGCGACCACAAGGTGTATGCTGCTACTGCAATACCACTGTCCAGCTACAACATGGGCAACTGCGAGTGGAAGAACTCTTTAAAGCCACGCTCCTCAGATTGCTCTTGGATTCCCGCAGGGCGATTGAAAGTCGGAGATTGGATTTGGACTCCTAGCAGACAGGAAGCAAGTTCTTTTTCTGGTGGGTCAATTGACATGGACGGAGAAGCTTCCACGTCGGTTAAGAATGGACTTCAAAAACCATACAAAAATGTTGGCTCATCATATTCAGTATCTAGAATCCAAAAGAGAAGCGGCAACATTCACGAATGCAGCTCTCGCATCTGGATAGATAATGATGTTGCTTGGTTTATGGGCAAGTGGCTTGCAGATGGTTGGATTCGAAAAAGCAAAAAGACAATTGGCATATGCTTTAATCCAAAACTTGAAGCGGAGCAAGGAGAAAGAATTAAGAGATTTCTCACCAAGCATAGCGTGAACAAGTGGACTGAAGACAAGGGGCAGGACTCCTGCATCGATATCAACATCTCTAATTACTTTATTTCCTCTTGGATTATAAATTGGTTTGGATTAGTTGGAAGTCATACAAAGCATATCCCTCAGATTGTCTTTGACAAACTCAGCAACGAGCACATGAGGTCTTTCCTGACGGGCTACTGTGACGGAGATGGGTGTCGAGAGAAGTCTTCATGGAAGATGAAGACAGTAAGCAGGAGGCTTGCACTAGACGTAAAGAAGGCGTTTGCCTACATCGGATATCCATGCTCTATATCTGAAGGGACTCAGGCTGAGTATTCGTTAAGAGCCCCCCTCCACGTTTTCGATAATGCGTCTCCCAGTTACAATAGAAACTGGGTAAGACGCCATGGTGGATTCTTTACAAAGATTAACTCAATCAACGAGGAGCACGGGCACAATGCGGTATATGACATCAGTGTTGATTGTGAACCTTCATACATTAGCGACATCGGGTTGGTGCACAATTCTGCGCCAGGAGCTTTGCCGGCTTATGCTCTTGGCATCACTCACGTAGACCCGATTAAGTATGATCTATCTTTTGAAAGATTCATGGCTTTGCCAAGATGCGGCAAGCCTGTTCTTTTCGAAAATAAGATCTCTAACAAAATTGACTCTTACCTGGAAAGAAATAAATGACAGTTTCAATTGAGCGCATTACGCGCCTAATGCAAGAGTATCGAAACAGGGGTGGAGTGGTCTTGACGCAGCATGTCGTAGACTCACTTCAGAAGCTTATCGACGAGGAGGCAGACCAAATGGATGCCTACTACTCTGCAGAGGCAAAGAAGTACAACTACGAAGCCAACAGTTAAAACAAAACAGGGAGGGGCTTGCCCCTCCCTGTTTATTTACAACCTTACAAAAGACTACCAGCAGATAATTTGCACTGTAGTTCCAGTTGCAAGAGTAAGGCCCGTAATTTCAATGGAAGAAACTGTAAGCATCTCTCCAACTTCAAACTCCTGCCCGACACTTTCGAAGATGTCACTTGCCAGCCAGTTTTTCTTAATCTGGTCCTGAGCAAAACCTCTTGCTACGAAGCTGGTGGAACCACCATAAGTGGAAGAATTTCCACGAGTAATCTGAAGGCTGTTTAGTCTGTACTGAACGATATCAGTCGTCGCGCCTGCATAGACCTGAACCTTATCAGCATCCTTGCCCAGCACGTCGCGAAAGTAGATCTTGTCACCGGCTGCAACAGCTGTGATAAGCACTGGCTGGTCAGGGTTTTGGCGTCTTGTATATGTAGCCATGGTTGGCCCTCGTCTGTTGGTGTTATAGTTCTACAGAATATATCTCATTTCGGTGACATTATGCACATTCGTTTAAAAAGCAGAGCCACAAATGCTTCGCTTATCGACTATCTTAAGTCTTTTGCAAATGGCAATTACATGCCTGCTAAGCCCAATGAATTGCTAGTGGTTGGTGTTTCTAATAGAGACTATCTTCCTTCTGGAGAATCATGGCATGTTACCAATCGCTTTGATGACTGGATCGTCCACGCGTGGCGAGATGAGGATAACATACTCAGCACCAGATGGTGCCCCGCCACGTTGGAGCCAGGAGCCGAAGCTGTAGCGGCTGGACAGACAGGAAGTTACAAGGGAAAAGGCGTAAACAAGAATGGCGCAGGATGCCTAGTCTATGGCTTCCACGAAAAGATTTGGTACCCCCATTTTCACAACTGGAAATACCCAGCTTTGTGTATGAAAAAGTTTACCAATATCCAGCGCAACCAAGGACCAGCTTCTTCTGCTTCTAAAGCAATCTTTCAGCCTGGACCTGTAGAAACAAATAGCAGCTATAGCTTCAACTGCCATAGAACAAAGGCCAGCCGGAATAGAGCTGGCCTTTCAAAAAGCCAGATTGTTCAAGCTATCTATGCCAGAAACGTGGGCCACTGGAGTCACGGATGTGCTGTTCATCTTTTCAATGATGATCTTGAACATCTAATGAGCCTCTCTGACGCTGCACCCAAGTCAGAATTCTTTTCCGGAAGAGAAAACAAGGATGTAAATGCTGCAGAAGTTTCTTACCTTATTATTCCAGGTGATGAGCTTTCCTCAGATGCAAATGAATCTGAGTTGAAAACACTTCGAAGCATAGTCGACAAGCAGAATTTCGTTACATCAGCTCACGGAATTGCACCAAAAAGCAATTACGAATTAGCAAACTCATGCAACCCTGTGTCAGGCAGGTCTTTTGGAGACATTGCCTTTTACAATGACGATCTACACCCAATGTTTGTTGTTGGCTTCAACAAGGTTGTCGGCTATGACAACGGCAAGTGGCTGGAGACAAGCATAAACTATCGAGACCTGCTCATTGTCGGCAGGCTTAAGTGAGAACCAATTATGGAAACCCAAGTCATTCTTGAATCTATTGCTGGGCCTGCTGGTGCTGTCGTTTCTCTTGCCGCATTCTCATATGCCGCATGGAACTTCTTAACGCAGAAAGTCTGGCCGCTTGCAGTAACTTGGATTCAAAACCAGAACGCCCACATGGAAGCTTTGATAAAGTCTCATGAGGAAGACAGAAAGTCTCATGCAGAGGATCGAGAGGTATTCCAAGAAGCAATGCTTCGCATCTCTGCTAGGCAAGCTTCAATTGACACTAGCTTAAGTGCAATCAAAACTGACATTACTAAAGTCAGAGAAATTGTACAAATCAAAAAGATATACAAGGCGCAACTGGACGAAGTCGCCTTGTAGCCAAGCCCAATATAGGTATTTTAAATGATTCTACTTACCCTAATTTCAAACTCTTTCTCTCAGGACTGCCAGGGGCCGCTCAATGCAATGGCTGCACGACCTCTAATCCAGAAAAGCGATGGAGAGTTCGTTGCAGGCCCCGATATTGGTGGAGCTATTATGCACTACTTTAGTGGGCAGATCCCTTGGGGGTCTGGTGTTTCTGTTCCGATTCAGGATCTGTACCCAAATAACATGACGGTTTACGCAGACACAGCAAGCAACACAACCATCTACACCTCTGCGACTCCAACCTTCAATGGGGTTCTCGGCAACGTGCTTGTTGATGGCACTGATAGCAATCACGTTAGGGCTTGTACCTGCCCCCACGACATGGATTGTTCGAATGGGGATTGCAACTACAGCGCAGAGGTCAGCCTTTACTCAGTCTCTTTGGTCTGCGGTGGAGAGTGCTCACAAATGACCCCTGACTCCTCCAGCGAAGACCCCACCTCCGGTGACCCCACTACACCGGGCCAGACAGAGGATGAAGAAGATGGCAGCACTCCACTTGGAGCAGACTGGTGCGATATTACCAGTTGCGAAGAAGAATGCAACGACGTTAACGCTCCCTCTTACTCCGACTGGGTTGAAAAGGTTCTAAAGGGTAAGCTTTAAAACAAAACAAAACAGTTAAATAATCGGGGGCCTTTGGCCCCCGATTTCTGTTGGAGGTTACCAATGGGATATTATTTAAGCACAGTTGGTGTAGACTTCTGTCCGAGCATCAGGACAGATGTTCAGATGCTTTTCTCACGAATGAAGACAGAGGATCAAGACTTTTGGGAAAGTTGGGTTGTCGTTGTAAACGAAACATATCTTTTCAAGGAAACCAGCATGCATGCAAGACTTCCTTTCGTCCAGTCTTTTTACCAACTCTTTAGCAACTTAGATATTGCAGGCTTGAGAGACCAATATAAGTATTTTGTTTTGTCTCCTGACACTATTGAAGAAAGTGGATACTTTGACGATGGGCGACTTGAGCTTGTTCGCAAAATTGACTTCAAGCGTGGGGACTGAACATGAAAGTTTATGTTTTCATGGAGCCCCACTATACGGGTGGAGACGCTACTGTTGAGATCACAGAAGAAAAGATCCGCGCCTACATGAATAAGAACCACCCAATAGTCCTAGAAAAACACCAGATCGAAGAGTTCTGTGCTCACTACTTCGCTTGGAAAAAGGATGGCGAAGAATGAATTTCGACGATTCTTCAAAGATGCCCTTGTATCATGTTCAGCTTGAGACTAGACACAGAATAGTCTCTTACGAAATTGCTACACAAAATTTTGATCATGCAGAAGAAGCGATAATGCATCTTTCTTTGAGGCTGGTCAAAGGGGAAGACTATATCCATGTTGGAGGATGTAGTTGTATCGGATATGTTGCCAAAAATGATTTTGCGCAGATCTTAGAAGCAAAAGTAACAACAGGCCAACCGTTTGAGGAGAGCGAAGAATGAAAGATGACGAGATCCAGCAGGCGGTGGCCCGCATACTGACTTCCATCAAGACCGCCAGTGAGTCCTACATCGGGGCTCCCGCAACCCGAGAGAGGATGGAGACGGCTTCATCGAAGGCGATGGGGTTCCCCGTCCGCTTTCCCGACTGGGACGAAGAAACAGGGGTGACAAAGAAGATAGTGTTCGAGCCTCCCTTCTCTGCCAACTACATCGACGTGCGTTTCGTGATCGAATCGGGGGAGGAATGATGCCACCAAGAATGCCTAAGCTTAACGAAGAGCAGAAGGCTTATCAACATGCAAAAGATTGGTGGTACATCTTTGCCGGTCTTATCATAGGGGCAATACCAGCCTTTATCTTAGGCTTTGAATTATCAAGATAAGGAGAACGAAGAATGAGTTTGAGTAGATTTTTTCTCTATTTGTCACGACTTTTTGCAGACAAGCACGGTCATGAAAGAGATGGAACTTACCATGAATGGGAGAACAAAGAATGAAAGACATGATAGGTCAAGAGGTCAACCTGAATGATCTCGTAATTTATCCTGGTGGCAATGCAAGATATGGTGGGCTGAAGCTCATCGTGGGCGTCGTATCAAAGATGACGCCCAAGAGAGCAACAATTGCATACTGCAACATTGACTCCGATGGCAGCTCTGTTAAGACAGCATCAAAGACTGGAGCAAAGATTCTTGTTGTAACCGACAAGTCTGTAACAGAATCTGAAGCAGTCAAGGGGATTCTAACATTTTTACAGAGTGAATAGATTCCCAAATAACAGATTGGCACATTTAATGTACAATATCAATACTTATGGATATCAAAATGAATAGATTAAAAGAAGAGAGCCCTAATCGTCGGGATGCCCGTGCAGAAACCCTCGTCGCTGCTCTGGAGGCTGCACCATGCGAGAGAAACTGACTGAACTCGTCCATGCAGGGCACATCGACCAAGCGCGCGAACTGTGCGCGGCGTTAGGGGTGCCGCTCGACCTGAGCGGTGCGGACCTGAGCGGTGCGGACCTCAGCCGTGCCAACCTGCCCGGCGCCTGCCTGAGCGGTGCCAGCCTGTGGCATGCCAACCTCATCGATGCCAACCTCTACGGTGCCGACCTCGGCGATGCCGACCTCGTCGGTGCCAAGCTCATCGGTGCCAAGCTCACCAGTGTCAACCTCACTGGTGCAGACCTCACCGGTGCCAACCTCATCAATGCCAACCTGAGCAAGGCCGACCTCAGCAGGGCCAACCTGCATGAGGCCAGCCTGAGACATGCCAACCTCTGGAGAGCCGACCTCAGCAGGGCCAACCTGAGCAATGCCGACCTGAGCAATGCCGACCTCATCGGTGCCAACCTCATCGGTGCCAACCTCACTGGCGCCGACCTCATCGGTGCCAACCTCACTGGCGCCCACATCCACTGGTACACAGATCTGGCCGGTGCTCGACACGACTCCACCACCATCTGGCCTCAACGTTTCATCCCACCGACATCGGAGTAGATCATGACCGACGACAACAAAAAGAAGCTCATCGAACTGGTCAGGGCAGGGCGCGTCGATCAGGCCAGGACGCTGTCGGAGGCTCTGGGTATGCCGCTGGACCTGAGCGGCGCAGACCTGAACGGTGCCAACCTCACCCGTGCCGACCTCAGTGGTGCCCATTTCATCAATGCCGACCTCAGTGGTGCCCAGCTCACCGGTGCCGACCTCAGCCGTGCCGACCTCTGGGGTGCAGACCTCACCGGTGCCGACCTCAGCCGTGCCGACCTCTGGGGTGCAGACCTCACCGGTGCCAACCTCATCAATGCCGACCTCAGTGGTGCCCATTTCATCAATGCCGACCTCAGTGGTGCCCAGCTCACCGGTGCCGTCCTCCGTGGTGCCAACCTGTGGGGTGCCAAGCTCACCGGTGCCGACCTCAGCGGTGCCGTCCTCCGCGCTGCCGACGCCGATGAAAAGGAACACTAACCATGAACACCGACAACCACAGCGAAGTTGAAATGACAGAACAAGAATATAGTTTACTAGTAAAGGATTTGTCTGTTGACATGATTCGAAGAAACGAATCCTTTACTATGGTATTTGGACACGAGGCCTACTCCCGACTTAGTTGTCACATTTACTATGATCACACCATTGACAAGATCTGTATATACAAATATAGATTCATAGATGGCGATGAGTTCCAATCAATTCAGAAGCTTGACACTATTGAACCAGGACATGTTTTCTTTAAGCGTGTGTATCCAGAAGCTTCCGACTATAGCTCAATCAGAAAGATGATTGTAGCTGGTTGGGACTTTTGTTTCAGCGATTGGAGCGACAGAGTAGTTCATCATCCTAGATACTATAGGTAAACAAATTGCTATCGTAATGTACTAATAGCAGCTAAAACAAAGCTTTTAACCTTCTATTTGCTAATAGAGTAAGGATTAACAATGGCAGAGGATAAGCTAAACAGACTGCAAGATTACTACTTGCAGGACAGGCTGGACGAGATTGATCCAGACTATCTGCACTTTGAGGAAAAGAAGATTGACGAGTCAGACCTAGACAGGGTTCTTGGGCTCCTAGACCTAGACTTTGACAAGGCACTTCCAAATCCACACAACAGCATTATCCTCTACATTGTTGGCCTCTCTGACGAGTTTGACTTTGACAGAGAGAGATGCGATGTTAGTGGTGGCGCACCTCCGGACATTGACGTAGACTTCCTTGCAGCCCAGAGGCATGATGCAATCAATGTTCTCAAGGAGATCTGGGGTGAAGACAGGAGTGCCTACATTGGCACATACAACACTCTTAAGCCCAAGGGTATTGTGGACAGGTGGTACAGCGTCAACGAGCCAGCCCCTATGGAGGCTGGTCTTACTGACGCTCAGAAGGATGCATGGTTCAAGAAGAAGATGTCTTGGAACAAGCAAAAGACCCAGGTCAAGTCTTTGATTCCAGATGCAGTGCAGGGTGCTGAGCCCACATGGCAGAAGGCCCTAGACGCCAATCCTGAGCTTTCTGAAGTCAATGCAGACCTCATACACGATGCCCCCGTCTTGGAGGGGCTGACAATCGGTGCAGGCATCCATGCAGGTGGTGTGGTTATCAGCAATGAGCCCATCATCAACAGGTGCCCAATCCGAATCAAGAAAGAGAAGAAGAAGGTTGATGGAAAGAATGTAGAAGTCAAGAAGATGGTTACAGAGTGGGACAAGGATGAGCTAGAAGACCCACGTGTTTCTCTGCTGAAGTATGATGCACTGTCAATCAAGAACCTTGACATTGTGTTTGAATGCTTTAGGCTAATCAAGGAAAACCATGGAGAGGATCTTGATCTTCATGAAGACATGCCTGACGGTGAGAAGGCTGTATACGACAACATGATGGCTGGCCTTCTGTCTGGTGGGTTTCAGATTGAGACATCAGATGGAATGGCCGATGTCATCCAGAAGATTGACCCAACCTGCATTGAGCATCTTGCAGTTGTCCTGGCCCTCTATAGGCCGGGACCACTGTCTGCAGGCATGCCCGACCAGTACCAAAGAAACCGCATTAGCGGCAAGCCTCCTGCAGATATGCACCCTTTGGTTGCAGAAGTTTTGAGCTCCACTCACTATACAATCATCTATCAGGAAACCCTGATGCAGATCTTTGAGAAGATTGGTGGTTTCAATTCTGATGATGCACTAATGGCAATGAGACATTGTGCGAAGAAGAAAGAAGACAAGATGGCAAAGCTCAAGCCCCAGTTTGTAAGTGGTTCCATTTCAAATGGGCTTACTAAAGGACAGGCTACATCTTTGTGGGATGACATTATTGGATTCGCTGCATATGCTTTCAACAAGTCACACTCCATTGCCTATGCTCGTTTGACATATGTAACCATGTGGCTTAAGACATTCTACCCAGAAGAGTTCTTCTGTGCGCTAATGACAATCAGATCCACTCTTGATGGATCTGCTGCTTGGCAAACCAAAGCTGGTAAGTATATTCAGGAAGCAAACATCTTTGATGTTCAGGTAAAAGAACCATCAGTAAACCATTCTGGTGAAAGCTTTAACATTGTTGGAAACAATATCTACTTTGGTTTCTCTGGAATCAAGGACGTTGGGTCCTCAGCCTCTCAGACTATTGAGAAGCTGAGAGGCGATAGGCCCTTCAAGGACATTGATGACTTTGTTGTCAGATGCATCTCTAAGGTAAACAAGGGAACTGCAGAGGCACTTGCTTGCTCTGGGGCATTTTCTCAGCTGGGATACTATGGTGTTGATCTTGGGAACAAGATGGGAGACCTTTACAAATACTGGAGAGATAGAATTGCATACCAAGATCACTTAGTTGCAACTCGGGAAAGACTTGAGTTTAGAGAATTTGTCACTCCACTGATTGACGAAAGAAAAAAACTCAGAGCAATGTTCAAGCGAAAGAAATACGAAGCCATGGACTTTGCTACAAAATCTTGCCTTCCAGAATGGAAAAGGCTGCAAGAACTTGAAGTCGAAACAATTGACTTCTTGGGAGAGGAAAGGCCATTCAAGAAGATGCCAGCTTTGAGACCAAAGAAAGAGCCAGTAAGACCCAAGCTCTTGAGGGCTCCATCTAGGATCTCAATCCCTGACATGATTAAGCAGGCAACATATATTGGCTGCTATCTCACAGATAGAGATCTCTGTGACGAGTGTTTTCCAAGTGTCCCCCACCTCACCTTCGCAAAGAAACACATCATGAATGGGAATGCATATGGCTCTGCATCTGCATCTGTAATTTCTGTAGAGTTGAAAAAGCAAAGCAATGGAAGACAGAGCATTCGTGCCACGCTTGCACATGGAGAAACCATTGTCAATGCCTATGTCAACAAGAAAGATCACACCAAGAAGGGCGACCTTCCGTCACCTGGTGAAATCGTATTCATCAAGTACAGAGGCAAGACAATCGAAACCAATGATGGAGAGCTCAAGGTCTCTCTAAGCATCAACCACCTACATGTGTATGGTGCAGAAAAACCTTTTTGCACAAGTCAATACAAAAGGAAAAATTATGGAAGACGCAGGTAACGACCTTAAGAACTACCTCAAGACGCAGACACAGCACCTAATGGAGCTTTCAACTGCAACCACAAAGCTCAGTGCAGATCTTGAGTGGCTGTTTATGCAGCTCACCCAGGCTTCTCTGGTTCCTTTCTGCGAAGGACTGATCATCGCATTGAATCTAGATGCAGAGCAGGCTGAGCTTATTCGCAGGGCTTCCAAGGCTAAGATCTTTGATCTTACTCCGGAGTCTTACAAGAAGTTTATCGAAACATACATTGATGCTCTTGAGAAGGAAGCTCGCAAGGCTCAGCAGGCTCAGGCAGAGACTAAGTCTTCGGACTTGGAAAGTGCTGGAGTGAATTTTGAGTAGCGAAAACCAGACTTGGTCTTTTGCAAAAACACTTCAATCTGTTCTTGGGTACCCAAGTCTGAGGGAGCCAAAGCCTCCAACTCTTTGGCCGTCATCGGCAACTGCAACTAGAGTTGCAGACAACGGGGAGGAAGTTGTAGGGGGAGCATGCAGGCGTGCTACTGCAATCTCTTACATCAAGAGACTGAGAGGCTTCATGCCTGACAAGCTTTCAGACTTTCATCACATTATTCTAAAAGACATTGATCAAATTCCAATTGAAAGATCAGATGAATTGAAGAGAATGGGTGAGTTTGGAAACGTATTTGAGGACTACATCATTAATGACGCAAAGCGATCAGGGATGTATTACGACGATCAGTGTCCTGTTTACTACCATGAAACAAGGTTTTCCGGAAAGATAGACATCTGTCTATTCAGGCAAGAAACCCAGAAGTATGTACTTGTAGAGGTTAAGAGTATCTCCCCCTACTGGGTTGACCAGTGTATTGGTACCAACTGGATGATCAACAACCACAGAGAAGCCAAGCCACGCATCAAGCATCTATTGCAGATTGCTTTCTATCACTGGCATAAAACTTCTGCTGACCCCGACGCATATGAGTACTCCAAGCTGATTTATGCAGGTCGGGCTCATGGAGAAATGGGCGAGTACAATGTAGACGTCAGGCTGGGGGAGGATGGCAAGGAGTACATTTGGTATCAGCAAGTCTGCCCCAATACGTTCCCCTGGAGAAACTCAGGCTACACCATGGACTCCATGATGGATAGCGCTAGAATGATTCTCTCCACTGTCAAAGACGGTGGACTGCCTCCTCGCGACTACGATTGGATCCTGACTGAAGACACCATCGAAAAGATGTACAAGAACGGCGAGCTTCCAGCAGGTCAGGCTACAAAGCATGAAAAAAGAAAGGGGCAAATTGAGTATAACAATTCAGTTGAGCCCACAAATGCTTTGAGAACCAAAGAGTACGAGAAGGCTATCGAGGCCTACAATGGCGATCCGTTTAATAATCCTCGTCCCAAGAAACCCACTATGCTTAAGCCCAAAAGAGTCAACAAGAGAATTGAAAGGTTTAACAAGGTTTGCTCCTTGTGCGACTATCAAACATTTTGTTTTGACGAGAAGGGCGAGCCCCTAGCAGACTAGAACAAACGCCCGCCCCTTTAACGGGGGCGGGCGCCTCAATGTAATATAAACATCACACAAATAATGCCAGCAAAGGAATGCGAATGACAACGTATTTTATGATTAGGGTCTATCGACAGAACTCATCTGGGAGAAAGCATTACTTCTCCAAAAGGTTTGGCCCCTACTTGCAGAAGATGCATGCGACCCAGGTAATGATTGACATGGACCTGAGTCAGTTTCTTCTTCCACACAGGCATGGCAAGTTGTTTTATGAAATCGTTGAACTTTGCAATTCCTCAGAAGGTTGTTTGCAAGTTCAGATTCACGATACAAAGATTGCATTTATCAGGAGCGAATAATGAATATCAAGAACGTAGAAGAACTCGTTCCAGAAATCAAAAGAAGACTAGTAGACTACTTGTCTACCCAGAACATCTTTCCATCCCCAGGAAAGCCAGTTTCGTGTTTCGCACACAATGAAAACACTCCATCAATGTATCTTCTTGATCGTGATCTTGTACCAAAGATGTATTGCCAGGGATCTTGCAAGAGGGCTTTTAGTACTTTTGATGCATACTCTATCTTGGAGGGAAAGAACATCGAGGGCGATGGATTCATCCATGCTGTTGAAGATCTAGCAAAGCGATTTAATCTTGCTATTAGGTATGGGCTGGAAACAGAAGTCGACAAGGCTCGACGTCTTGACCGACAGCTTGTTTCTGATATTGCAGACATGCTTGACCCAGACCCATGCAAGGATTACATGGAGTCTCGCAACTGGCTTGATGATGAAGGCAATTCACTTCTTACATATGGCTCTGCAGATCCTGACGAAATCAGATCCAACCTAATTTCAAAGGGTTGGGATCCACAAATTGTTTCCTCCAGAAGAGGGCTGCTTCCCTCTGGGTCTCCTGTTCAGTATATCGGGCAGACAATGACAACCTTTGTCATTAGGGACTACAATGGCAACCCAATTGCGTTCAACTCAAGACAGGAAAAGTCTTACGAAGGTAGTCGTAAGTGGATTAACACTCCAAACACTACAATCTTCACAAAGAAAAATGCTCTTATGGGCATTGATGTTGCAGCGAAGACTGCAAGGACAAAGGGCTTGTACTTGGTCGAGGGCATGGGCGAGGTCTTGCAGCTTAACAGAATTGGAATTACCAACGTTGCCGCTGTTGGCTCTGCCAACCTTTCTTCCGAGCAGCTTAGACTGATCAAGAAGATTGGAATCCGAAGAGTATGCATTGCGTTTGACTGGGATAATGCCGGCCAGGAAGGCATCCAGCGTGCCATTGACAAGCACGCTGGGACCAGCTTGGAGCTAAAGGTCCTGATGCCTCCAACAGATTGCGAAGCAAAAGATCTTGACGAGTATTTGATTGACGCTGCTGATGCAGACTCCTTTAACCAGCTCAAAAGAGTTAGTGCATTCGAATGGTCTCTTTCTCGGGTTGAAGACGGAACAGATCCTTTGGAGATTGTCGACAAGATGATCCCCGCTATCGCACTTGAAACCATGTCGTCAAGACGAGAGGTAATGCTTCGGTCTCTTGAGCTGAAGACTGGAATCTCATATTTCAGTCTGCTTCAGGACGTTAATAGAATTCTGAACTCTGTTGAAGACGAAAAGAATGGGAGGTTCCTTGCTACCTTGGACGAGTACGTTCAGGGTGCAAAGCAAGATCCATCGCAGATTGACACTTTGCTAATTCAGCATCAGTCTGACCTAAACAAGATCAGCAATGACTATGGCAAAGTTACCTATGGAAGAGACTATCAGTTGGAAAAGTTTGACTCTCACGAACTCAGACAGCAGCAGCTTTCTGAAATGGATGGTGGTTCTGAATTCAATATGAAGTTCTGGCCAGAGTTCAAGGCATGCTTTAACAACTGCAACTGGACAGAAGGAGTCCTTGGTCTACTCGGTGGGAAGGCACACCATGGAAAATCTGCTGTCTTGAGAAGCATGGGTTGCGATATTGTTGTCAACGACCCTGACTCCATTGTAATCTTTCACCTTACAGACGACGCCTATACTAGCGTCGTCCCTATGTTCCAGTCCATGATGAGCTTCATGACAAGAGATGTCCACACATCACCAAGTATGATGCTGGCTCACTTCTCTCAGCCTCATAAGATCCGAAATGAACTCATTAGAAATGAGTACGAAAGAACAAGAAAGCTTTTCCGAGACTACGTTCGCAATGAAAGACTAATCATGCTGGACAGAGTAGAGGGAAAAAAGATTGCAGTTCTCCAGCAGATGCTTGAGTACGTAAGAAATAGATACCCAGACAAGAAGCTAATGGTCATTCAGGACAACATGTATAACTCTGCACTTGCCAGCTCAAACTCAACAAGTCGCAATGACAAGCTAACAGAACATACAGACATTCTGACAGACTTTAGCGTCAACTACAAGTGCGCTTTCATGTGTACCGCAGAGTATCGCAAGGTGCAGCTAGTGGATGACATGAACCAGCTCAAGTGGCCAACAATGGACGAGCTTGCTGATGCTCGCGAGGTCCAGTATAGACCTCACATTATTGCTCATGTCATCAATGACGTCGTGGTCAGGGGAGCTGGCGCCCAGTTTACTTGGCGAGACGAGCATGGTCAAACAAGACCACAACTTGCAATCAAGATGGAAAAGAACAAGCTTACTGGTGTCAATTCTGACAAGGTCGGTATTCTTAAACTTAATCTGAATCCAAGAGATCTCACTCTAATGTCCCCTGCAATCATGGAGCAAATGAATGCTCCTGTTGATCAAGAGGGTTCGCTTGGCATCTCTTACGAAGACTACTAGCCGCAAGGGGGCATTGCCCCGGCTAACAAATTAATAGGAAACTAATATGGGATTATTGAAAAAGGGAAACTCGAAGTTGGGCAATGGCATTTGGACATTCTCCATTCCTGCAATTGAAACCTGCCCCAACAGAAGCAAGATGTGCGAGAAGGCCTGCTATACAATGAAGGGTCCTTCCATGTTTAGAAATGTTCGCACCTCAAGAGATGTGTCTTACGACGCATCAAAGCAAGACACATTTGTTGAGGAAATCTGCGGAGAGCTATCTCGCAAGAGAGGCAATGTAGTTGTTCGCATCCATGTTGAAGGAGACTTCTACAGCCTGGACTACATTGCAAAGTGGGCTCAGATTATTGAGCGCAATCAAAATCACAAGTTTTTCATGTTCACCCGACAGTGGCGTGATCAAAGCTTCATGCCATTTATCCAGTACATTGACGGTCTTCCCAATGCGGAGATCTTTGCATCTGTTGACGAAGAGATTCGTGGCCTAAATGAAGTGCCACCGTCTTGGATGAGAGTGGCTGACATTGTTAACACTTGGCAGGAGTTTGAAGATGGCGACTATAGCTCCTACATTAAGTGTGCGAATCAAAAGATTAAGGACAAGCTTGTAGAAAAGGGCATGTCTGCAGGAGAGGCGTCCAAGAAGACAGTGTCTTGCAGTGGCTGCACTTACTGCTTCAAGCCACCTGGAAAGCGAAAGAGTGGGGTTGTATTCCACATTCACTAGGAGAATTTAAATGAAGAACAAAAACAAGGTAAAGCTATTTGTGCCAATGGACAGGCCTCATGCAGTGTTTACCCTAGACACAGACCTAGAAGCAGAGCAGGTGCTTGATATCTTTGAACATTTTGGATGGGACTTCTTTACTCAAAAGTATGACTACTCCATTCACAATTCTAATTTGATTCCAAATACAGAAAATGCATACGTTCAGACTGTTGTGTTCAAGTCTTTGGGTGAAGAAAATGGTTGACCCAACAGAATGGCCATCTACTTCAGAGCCCCTACCAGGTGAGGTCATTGTTTCTGCAACAGACCTCACCGACGACGAAGTCCTTTGTATTAAAACGATCTCTTCAGAAAGCGCTCAGTACATAGGAGAGCTCACATCAGACATGTCTGATGAAGATTGGTCGGAAGTGGTTTCTCAAGTGTACGCTCATGCCACTGCTTTGATTGAGGAAAAGACTGGCATTCGTGTAGACTTCCAGTTTCGAATTGCTCCCGAACAGGCTACTGTAAAAGTAAGATGCTTCTCTTTCAGAAAGGTTCATTGAAATGATTGAGCTACATACCTATCTGCTAATCCTTGCGATTATTGCATTAACTGCGTATCACATTTCAATTAGAACAGTCAGAATTGCAGCCGCAATTAAATCAACTAGTGAGTTTTGGCAAAACAAAATCAAGGAAATCAATGAGAAGAGTTCAGAAAGAATTGAAAACCTTGTCAATCTGAACTCATCCAATCTGCTAAGACAGGCATCTGTAATGAGAGAAGAAAGAGACAATGCAATTAAAGCTCTGTCTCAGAAGCACCATAAGGCCATTGAGGAGGCTCGCAAGTCTTCAAGGCGTCAGACCAAGGCTGTTCGCTTTGGAAACGCTGCACAGCACTCCTTGCTCCCTCTTCTTGCTGCGCAGGAAGAAGGGATTGACCCTCGTGACATCAGATGGCTTGGTGGTGTGTTCGACTTTGTAGTCTTCAAGAACCTTCATAGATCTGAAGATGTCCCAGTGGAGATCATCTTTGCGGACGCCAAGACAAGCGTCCGCATCAGTAACATTATCAACTCGAAGGACAAGGTTGGCAAGTACAAGAAGTATGACCCAGCTTATACATTCTTTAGCATTGACCAGACCAGGGTAGCCCAGGCTATTGAAAGAGGCGACATCTCTTACCAGCTGTGGATGGCAGACTCAAATACAGAAGAGTTTCAAGTAAGAACCTACTCTTCAGACAGCCCCTCTAGACACTTTGGCAATTACAAAAAGGAAAAAGAAAATGACGCAAGTGAAAAGAAAGATTCTGGTAAGCCTATTTGACCACAGTGGAACTTGGTCTCAGCCATATACTGATGCAGGCTGGACCGTAGTCAGAGTTGACAGCCTTATTGACCCAGACAGTGTTTCCAACTGTCTGGGAATCCAGGGCGACATTATGAAATGCTCTTCTCTTGCAATCCTTGGTGCGATTTTTATGGCTGAAAAGCTTCAGCACAGGGGAGTGCTCTCCATAAGAGAAGCACTTGACGCCTACCATGTTGCTTCAAGTTTTATGAGCTCAATCGAAATCTTAACCGAGCTCACACCTCACATGGTGCTTTCAGCAACCCCATGTACCGCCTTTACAAAAGCTGGAGTGCGCCACTGGAGAAAGTGGAATGGAGATGGCACAACAAAGGCTCACCTGAACTTGTTTGACCACCAGTGGGCAATTATCAAAGCACTAGATCCAGAGAACTGGGCTTTGGAAAATCCTCCTGGTAGACTTGCAAACAAATCGGGTACTGGTCTTAGACAGGACACTCTTGGCAGACCGCCATACTCTTTCCACCCCTGGCACTTTGTGCCAGGACTTGACCAGCCCGACCACGAAGAGCAATACACAAAGCATACCCACTTGTGGGGGAAGTTTAATGCTCCAAAAGCAAACGAAAAAATGAGCAAGCCAGACAACTCCAAGTACAAAGGCCATGGTCGGATTCAATGGCTTGGAGGCAAAAACAAAAGACTAAGAAGCAAAACCCCAAAGATGTTTGCAAAAGCATTCTTTGAGGCAAATTCATAAGGAGGTTCAGTTGAGTATCAAAATCAGCTCGACTCAAATTACAATTCATGGAGACGTAGAAGTTCTACGGATGCATGATCGCGCCTGCATCAATCTGAATGACGTTCAATACATTTCTATTGACAACCCAGAAGATGTAAATGCAGCTGTACTAACTTGGGCTGCTTACAAATCTGAGCCAATTCGTGTAGAGCTTGAGTCTTTGTACAGTTCCAAGATTATGCTGGACAAGGAGGGTGCTGCAATTGAAAGCATCCCATTCCTTCGAAAGCTTACACTTGCAGAAGTTTCTACACTGTTCCCGAATTCAAACGAGTTTTGTATTTGGGATGTTGACGATAATGGTCGACACAATATCTGCCTTACAAGAAAGCATCCTGTTCTGGGGTGGCAACGCTTCCTAGAAGCGTCTCAGACATGGGAGCCTTTCAATAGGCTACTTGGCAAAGAAGATCAAAACATTTGGCTGCACCCCACTTTGTGGAAGAGAAAAGAATCCATTAACTGGGATGCAGTTATTGAAACCTGGTATCCAGATCCAGAGATTGCACAGGTCTTGCAGAAGGCCAACGAGGATACCGAAACTAGTGAGTAAGAAATCATGAAAACTAAAGTTCTCCAAGTAAAAGTTTCAGGAGAAAATCTTTCAGAAAACCTCACTTCACAATGGCTGGTGGACCTTATTAAGGCCACCGATAGCTATACCGAGGGCGAGTGGGAACCCGAACTGATCGACGAAGAAAAGAGCGGGAGCGAGAAATGAAAGATTATGGTCGCAATAGCAACTTCATGTTGGACCTAGAGACCTTTGGAAAGAATCCAGATTCTGCATTTATCACTCTTGCAATTGTTCAGTTCCCTATCAATCTTGACCTCATTGGCATGATTGAGAAGGGAAACTTCAGTGCGATGAGATCCCTGTCACTTGACATTGTGCCGCACAGAGATGCCACATATGACTTCTCCACCATCCAGTGGTGGCTTAAGCAGAGCCAGGCTGCAAGAGATTCCGTATGTAATTCAAATGGAATCTCTGAATCAGAAGTAATTGAAAAGCTTGATGAGTTTATGTCTGTTAGCCTAAACGAAAAGCCTCTTCTCAGGAAGAACAGAACCGTTTGGTCTAGGGGAATTGACTTCGACCTTCCGATTCTTAAGTCTGCATATCTTCGCGCAGGCATGACCTCTGATGAGATGCCATGGAACTTTTGGAACTCAAGAGACCAGAGAACAGTTGTCAATCTGGGCTCAAGAGTAAGCCGAAAGTCTTTGACCTGGATGAACGCACATGATGCTCTACATGACTGCTACGCGCAGATCTATGAGATCCTCATGGTTCGCAAGATGAAGGCACTAAGATATGACTGATGACATGATTGTCTTAAAGATCCCTCTGGATGCACTTGACGGCATCCAGAGAGTTATCCAGATTCAAGACATCAAGAAGAGAAAGCTACCTGTTGGCAGTCATGGATTCGCAAGGCTCAATGATTGCATGGGAGACGACAGGTCTATCTCTCAGCAGGCTCGTGTTTCCTATATCAGCAATGCATCTAGCAATGCAGATGCGGAAAAGGATTACAAACTTCTTAGGTTCCTTATGAGCCAGGAGCACTTCTCCCCCTTCGCTAGTGTGCAGATCAAGATGCATTACAAGATGCCTCTTGCTATCGTAGCTCAGTGGTGCCGCATTCGTGGGCACCACAGGAGCGAGATGTCTGCCCGCTATAGTGTCATGCCTGACGAGTGCATCATTGTAGACAATTGGCGCATCCCTTCAAAGCACAACAAGCAGGTGTCAGAGGGCTCCGTAGACGAAGCCATGCAGGTGGAGCTTGCCCACTTGCAGATTCAAGCCTATGAACATTCAAGAGCCATCTATAACAAGATGCTTGAGATGGGAGCTCCCAAAGAGCAGGCTCGTTTCGTCTTGCCAGTAGGCCAGTATACAGAGCTCATCATGACAATAAACCTTGGTGACATGATGCGTCTTCTCTTGCAGAGGTTGCACCCCCATGCTCAAGCTGAGATCAGGGAATATGCAGAAGCGACACTAAAGATCCTAAAAGATCTTTACCCTGTTGCCTTTGAAGCATTCCGTGATTACCAATTAGAGGCAAGAAAGTTTTCTCGTCAAGAGTGGAACCTTCTTAACTCATTCTTTGGAAGTGGGAAAGACCCAAGGTGTCTAGCGAATATGCCCCGACAGTTGAGACAGCAAGTTTTTTCAGACCATGAAATTAATTCCAAGTCTGACAGAGTTGCACTCATGAAGAAGCTGGACATCTATCATCTAATTTGAGGAACAAATGGAAGCTCTAAAAAACAAGTTTAAGAATCGAGAGAAGGGCATCTACCTTTTCGAAGATAGAAAGCTTTACATGCTTGACTGTGGCACTCAACGTGTGATGAATCCTCCCTCGCGGATCATCAGTATCATGACTGCTCGTGGTCGCATCGATGACTCTCATTCCCCACGTACACCCCAGTATGTGATTATGGAGTTTGGAGATGCAATTAAGGATGGAAAGGAAATCGAAACTCTTTACTTGACCCAGAATATCAAGAAGCGCTCAGAAGCCCAGGCCGAGCAGGGCTATGTAGATCCTTGGGCATAGTAAGGACAGCAGGCAGTGTGCTCTCAGAATCCCAGCTGAGAGCGCTTCTGTCTTGTTCTGAATATTACTCCCTTGGTGGGGAGTTGAAAAACAATTGGTGGACGCCAATGCTAAGCCACATTGTCACCCACCCAATCCTTGATCCATCTGTTTCTCTCAAGGAGATTACCTCTGTGTCTTCTCCTTTGTACAAGCAAAGCAAGAAGCTCCTGACAGAGATAGACAAGGAAAGAAGGGTCTTTTCTACGCACTTTGCAAGAACACAGTTTCATCATGCTTTGGTTACCCAGTTCTCAAATCTGTATAGAGAGTTGGAAATGTACAAATCAAAGNCAGTTCTTGGACCCACCAAACTGAGAGTCAGGTTGAGTAAGACCCCTGTTGACCTAGAGATACAGGGGGCNATAGCTACCTCTGCTCCCTTCAGGGGAGNGCAGAGGGACAGGTACACTTTCGTCAAGGTCTCAGAGGCTATAACATCGTCTCACGCCCGGAGAGACCCACTGATGTTCAAAGCAGCAGAGGCTGCATCGTCACTGCTGAAGCACACTGTCTCTGGTGATTCAGTTCACCCTGACAGCTGCTTGTATTATCTTGGGCTGCAAACCAAGCTAAAGACATTCCCGAAGAATCCCCTGTACTTCAAATTGTACTCGTACAGGATTCCTCTTGGATCTCTGGACGAGCACAAAAGTCTGCACATTGAAAGCATTGTAAAGACTTATGAGCAGGATGGAAACTTTCCTGCTTATCCATGCCCTATAAGAAACTGTAAATACAGAAAGGAATGTTATGCATTTTGATTTTCAAATTGCGAACGATGAGATTGCAAACCTGTCAAAGATTTTCTCACTAGCAGGCGAGCCACTCAATCGCAACGATGTCATGAGGCATGCAGTCATTAGTCGTCATTCTTCAGAGAAGAACTCTATTATCAACTACTTGCTAATTGAGGCTGGAGAAACTGGATATCATCTTGTTGAGTTTAGAAACGAGGGCAAGATGTTGTTCGACATCTCTGATGAAAATGAATGGAAGGAACTTAAGCTCTTCTGCGAAGCAGCTGGCCTCTTGTCTCACACCAAGGGGCGAGAGTATAAGTTCGCAAAGCTCGAAGGAGCATTCTAATGTCTGGCAAAAGAAGCCGAGACAAGGGTGCTCGTTTTGAACGAGAGATTGCAAATACTCTATCTGAGAAATGGAACTTGCCTTTCGCAAGAGGAATTATTCAGACAAGAGGGGGAGGGGCAGAG
>JGI24006J15134_10000169_pt1 | contig 47974 bp, 66 predicted proteins | sample LinPmetageLP53_FD_15134 | JGI IMG/M metagenome (IMG submission 15134)
TTCAGCAGAATAATAACCAGAGTCCATACGATGAGTAAGTTCATCAGAATAACGCTCAGCTTGTGTCTTATCATTAAAGATAGCTTGGATACACGGCATAAGATATTGGTCATTGTTTTCAGTAAATTCAACAGAGTTAGAGTATACGATATATATTTTCATTGGTATTATTTATTCCTTGTTTTAGTGCTGTTTATGCTAAAACTCAAAGGAACCTACCCGCACACAGAGATGCGAGTAAGAACCTGTAAGTATGCTAACGAGAAGGCTAAGCGCCAACTTGTTGCTGAACACTGCTATCTAAAGCTGGAACACCAGTCTGAACAAGACCCTTTGCCTTTTCAAACTCTTCAACAGACATGACTACACCAGCATTCGATTCGTGATGACCGAAGTAAACTGATTCAGGAAGACTTGCTCCACCTTGCTTCCCACCTGGAACCTGTAAGAGAATTGTATCAGGCTTTGGTTCATTTGTTTCAGCCTTGATGCGAATAACCCTACTACCATTGGCACCCTCTAGCGAAGAAGAACCAGCACTGGTGTTTGTAGAGTAGAACCAACAACCCTCTGGAGCTGTACCATTCCAAGTTTTGTCGCTCCATCGTTTCACTCCTAAGCTAAAGTTCTCAGCTACGAATTTAGATACTTTTTTAGCACTTGACATAATTGTCTATCCCTTTCTATATGTTTAGACATTTTAGATTAAAACCATTTTTAACCCATTTAAAATTGGAAAAATCCTATTACACTGGGGTAACCATATGAATTAAGTCGAATACTAAAATCCTACAATTTTTGAAAACTTTGATAGTACCCTCACATACCCTTCCCTTGTGACGAGGGACACCTATTTTGAAAGTTAACGCAAAGCCTATATATTAACTATTAAGAAAGGGGGACTTAAATGTCATTTATAGAACAATACTGGTCTCAATTAGCAGCATTTATTATGGTTGTTGTCACTATAACCAGAATCCAATCTGATGTCGAAGTTCTAAAAGAAAAGATTAAGGTTGCATTTGATTTGTTAAATAAGCTCAGAGAAGAGCTGTATAACAATAAAAAGTGATTTGAGCTATGGTAGGTAATGACTTAATATTTGGTATGTTAATTGGCTTACTCTTTGGAATATTAGATACCCTAGAAAATAAAAAGCCTAAATATTATAGCTGCCCTAGTTATTGTGCAGTTATACATAGTCATATAGGAGCAGACAATGAAGAAAAAGAACCCAACGAAAAGGGACCAATTCAGAGCCATGGATACCCTGCACATGATGATAAACCAAAACATGCAGCAAGTAACAATGGTGTCAGAATTGTTAAGTGATTTTTTAGACTTTATAAATAAAAAGCAAGAGTTTATGGACTACCTAAAAGAAAAACAGGAATTAAGAAATCCTAGTAAGGAGAAAGAAAATGTACCTGAGCACAATAATAATGTATGATGGTCTTTGGAACTGCAATCGAGTTTTACCAAATATAGTAAATCATAGTTAATTGACTTATACTAAAGTTTATACTTGTTGCATTTAAAAAATAAACTATGTAAATTATGTGGTATATTGTTTGTAATTAACCTTACAATCAACGGAGCCTAAGGGCTCCTTAGCGGTCTAGATTGGAGGAAAGATGAAAATATATACTTTGACTATAGCTTATAATGAAGAGTCAGAAGAGATTGAATACATCCAAGAACACTTATCTAATGAAGAGATTTTAAACGAAGAAGAGTTTTTAATAGAGTATGAGGATGGTTATTTTTCAGATGAAGAACTTAAAGATATGCTGTCAAAAGGAGAGGTAGGAGAAGCATGAGAGAATATACTATAAAAAAAGTAGTACATAAAGTATATGAATCATTAGAGGAGGTGCCTTCAACTATAGTGTACTTACAAGACTGGAGGCTTGGAGAGATAGGAGACTGGGTACTGGCAGATGATGGCGCTATTATACAAATATTGCGTTCAGGAGAGCTAGCTAGGCCCAGGAATATAGAAAAAATATTAAAGTATATTGGTACATGCACTGGAACATACATTGCAAAACCTGAATATACTATGGATACAGACAGAAGAGAAAATATCTATACAGTGTCAGGCAAGTTATCTTCTGAGAATACATTAAAAAATAGAAAAGATGTAACTCCAAGAGAAGCAATGTTTGCACAGTTTGTAGCTATGGGAATGGATAAAGTAGATGCTTATTTACGTTCATATAAAACAGACGATAAAAGCTATGCTAAAATGCAAGCTAATATTTTAGTAAAGACAGAAAGGATTAGAACTGCATTGAAAGAAGAATTAAAGCCTTTATTGGCTAAATTAAATATTAATGAAGAATTTGTTTTATCAGGTATAAAAGAAATAGCAGAGCTAGGTGATAAGGATAGTGATAAGTTAAAAGCTTTGTTAGAGCTGTCAGATGTTCTAGAAATGAAGGAAAGTAAAAAAGAAATCACTGCAATTGGTGGTGCAGTATTTAAAGGTTTCTTACCTGAACAAACTGAAATTATTTCAGATAGGCCTAAACTAAAGGAGTAGTATGATTAAATTTCATGCATTAGACAACTCAATTTTATCTTATGGAAACGAAATGGAGTTTAATAAAGAAGACGAAAAAGCATTTTTAATTTCTTTTGAAAAACAATTACGAACTGCAGACCTTGAGAGCTCTAATGATGTGTCTAAGTTGCAATTTAATTTTAATGAAATGGCCAATGTAATGGGCGTATCTAATATACCTACTCATGGTGTAACTGACGCAGCTACTGTAGAGGCTTTAAATTACTATAAAAACAACAGAGAAGTTTTTATGAAGTACGGTATAAAAGAGCATGTAAATGCTAAAAAAGTGCAAAAGGTTACAAACCCTGCATTTACCGAAACAGAGTACGCTCCTAGTATAGATGAAATGAAGGAGCTAGAAATAGACATATCGGAGTTATACAATGACAGAAGTTAAAAATAAAACAGCACCTAAAGCTAAAAAAGCAGGTAACTCTGCTGACCTTGAGCTGTTAAAAGAACTACAGGAAAAGCTTGGTTATCTTTGGAATACTATGCAAGAGCATGCAGAAGTAATTACAACTATTCGTAATGATGTAGATAAGATAAAAGGAAGAATGGGCATTTGAGCGTTCTAAAAGATTTTAACCAGTATCTTACTGAAAAATTTGTTACTGATGGATTTGATATGGATAAAAGATGGGACATTTGCCAGTCTTGCCCAGAGCTTACAAGCTTAGATAGATGTAAGCAATGCGGATGTTTTATGAGATTAAAAGTTAGGGTTAAACCAGCAAGGTGCCCTTTAAATAAATGGTAAAAGGAGAATAATATGTACGGTGGAATGAAATATGGCAAAAAAAGTAAGCCAGCTAAAAAAGTTAAAAAAGCAATGCCTAAAAAAAAGAAGAAAAAATAATGCCTAAGATTAAAGGTGTTGATATAAGCTCTTTAAATAAAAGGCAACAAACTGCTATGAAGAATCATAGTAAGCATCATACAGCTAAACATATTCGTTCAATGATAGCTTCTATAAAAAAAGGAAGCAACTTTACTGAATCTCACAAAATAGCTATGGAAAAAGTAGGCAAGTAATATGGCTAAAAAAGTAAGTTGGATGTACGGAGGCAAAAGATACTATGGAACATATATTAGAGAAACAAAAACTCATACTTTTGCTCGTACTGAAAATGGTAAAATTAAAAAGATGAAGAAGAAATAGGAGGTATAGAAATGGCTAAAGAAAAAGATTCTAGATTAAAAAGAGCTGGTGTATCTGGATTTAATAAGCCTAAAAGAACTCCTGGGCATAAAACTAAATCTCATATAGTAGTAGCTAAAGAAGGCGATAAAATTAAAACTATTAGATTTGGACAACAAGGTGTTAAGACAGCTGGTAAACCTAAAGCAGGTGAGTCTGCCAAGCAAAAAGCTAGGCGTAAATCATTTAAGGCTAGGCATGGTAAGAATATTAAAAAAGGTAAAATGTCAGCTGCTTATTGGGCTAACAAAGAAAAATGGTAAATAGTCCTAATATTAATATGCACAATGTAAGCAAGGAAGAGGAAGCTCTTCAGCTTGCATATAAAGATTTAATAGCATTTGGTAAGTTGTTTTTACCTGATGACTTTATGCGCTCAGAGACTCCTCCCTTTCATTATCTAGTAGCTGATAAAGTAAACGATAAAAGTATTAGGCAACTAGGTATTATTATGCCTCGTGGTCATGGAAAGACGGTAATAACAAAAGCTGATATGCTAAGGGATTTTTGTTTTTCTAATCGTGCAAAAGAATGGGGCTTATCGGACATAGATGAGCCTTTGTTTTATGGCTGGATATCTGCAACTGCTAAACTAGCTACTGGTAACATGGATTATATTAAGTCTCATATAGAAATAAATGATAAGATTCAATATTATTTTGGAGACTTAAAAGGAAAGAAATGGACAGAAACAGATATAGAGCTATCTAATGGCTGTAAGCTTATTTCTAAATCTAATATATCAGGTATTCGTGGTGGAGCTAAGTTACATAAAAGATATGACATGGTGGTTCTTGATGACTTTGAAGATGAAAATAATACGATTACCTCTGATGCTAGGGCTAAAAACAATAACCTTATTACAGCAGTGGTTTTCCCTGCTCTTGAGCCTCATACTGGCAGGCTTCGTGTTAATGGTACACCTGTGCATTTTGATAGTTTTATTAATAACCTTATTGTTAATTATAATAAAGCAAAATCTAATAAAGAAAAATTTGCATGGGAAGTAATGTTATTTAAAGCTATAGATGAAAAAGGAAATATCCTTTGGGATTCTTGGTTTGGTAAAGAAGAAATGGAGCGAAAGAAAAAGTTTTACGCAGATTCAGGTGCAGCTCATAAGTTCTATCAAGAATATATGATGGAAGTGCAGTCTGAAGCTGATTCAGTATTTAATAGAGAGCATATTAAGTACTGGGAAGGCTCATACTTTTATAATGAAAGTGAAGGTATTAGTTATATAATTAAAGAAGGTGGAGATATACTTCCTGTAAATGTATTTACTGGAGTAGATACTGCTACTGATATTAAGCGTAGAGATAGCGATTATTCAGTTCTTATAACTATAGCTATAGATGAGTTTAACAGAGTATACGTTATTGATTATATTCGCAAAAGAGGTCTTCCAGTATTAGGAATTGAAGGGTCTGAAGAAAAGGGTATTGTAGATTATATTTTTGATATTAACTCCTCATCACACCCTAATTTGTTTTGCATTGAAGAAACTACAATGTCAAGGCCTGTATTCCAAGCGTTAAAAGCAGAGATGTTAAGGCGTAATGATTTTACTGTTAAATATAAAGAAGAAAAACCAGGTAATAGGCAGTCTAAAAGAGATAGGATACAATCTATATTAGCTCAAAGATTTTCTATAGGACAAATACATATTAAAAAAGAGCATTATGATTTAAATCGTGAGATTACTACATTCGGTCCAAGAATGTCTCATGATGATACTATTGATGCATTGGCTTATGCTTGTAAGTATGCATATCCAGATGCAAATATAAAGCAAAATAAAGAAGGTAATTATTATAAAAGAAAACCTGTACCTAAATCTTGGGTAGTAGCTTAAGGAAAATTATGGCAAGAAATGATAAAACAGCAGATAGAATATATAGTTTGTTTGAAAGAGCAGAATCTGGAACTCGTAAACAATGGGAGTTTGTTAACCAGAAAGGTGCTGACTTTGCAAATGACAATCAACTGTCTCAAGAAGAAAAAACTTCACTAGAAGAACAAGGAATGCCTACATTTACTATTAACAGAATAACACCTGTTGTAGAGATGTTAAATTTTTATGCTACAGCTAATAACCCTAGATGGCAAGCAATAGGAGCCGAAGGCTCCGATGTTGACGTAGCTGCAGTATTCTCAGATATAGCTGATTACATATGGTACAACTCTGACGGCTCATCCTTAATGTCTAATGCAATTAATGATGCAGTAACTAAATCTATTGGATGGATAATGTTAACTGTAGACCCTAATGCAGATAGAGGTTTAGGAGAAGTAGTGTTAGAGCAACCAGACCCTTTTGATATATTTGTAGATGAAAAGTCTAGAGATATATTATTTAGAGATGCATCTTTTATTATGGTAAGAAAAATATTACCTAAGGCTCATCTAAAACAAAAGTTTCCAGAGTCAGCTAGAAAAATTAACAGTGCCAATGCAAAGTTTGGCCATGACAGAAATTATTCAGAAAAAGCATATGATGAAACACAATCAGATTTTTCTTATAAAGATATAATATCAGGCTCATCAGGTGGTATGGATGGAGCTTCTTTTTCAGGTGATGATTCTGCAGGTGTAAATGTATCTGGTGGAACTTCAATGAAAGGTTCTATACAAGAAGACAGTGATGGAAATATACTTATGGAATATTACGAAGTATATGAAAAAGTTAAACTTCCATACATGAATATCTTTTATAGAGTACCTCCTTCAAAGGAAGAGTTAGCTGCAATACAACAACAAGTACAAGTTTCTGTTCAAGAAATGCAAACAGAAATGCAAGTTGCATTTTTAGAAAAACAAACAGAAATGCAAGCAGCAGTTGATTCAGAAAGTATGCTACCAGAGCGTATGCAAATAGAATTACAAAAAGAACAAACTTTAATGCAACAACAAATTGAATCAGCTTACAATGAGCAAATGTCTCAAATGCAAGCAGAGTCATCTAAAGTAGAAAATAAAGTTGTTAGCGAAAAAGAATACAAAATACTACTTAAAGATTCTTTATTCCAAGGCATGATAGTAGAAGCAGTTAAGTTTTATGATAATAGAATAAAACAAACTATTGTAATTGGAGATAAAACAATTTCAGAAGTTTATCTTCCTGAAAGAATACAAGATTATCCATTAATACCTTTTCATTATAAATGGACTGGTACACCTTATCCTATATCAGCAGTGTCTCCCCTAGTAGGCAAACAACAAGAAATGAACAAGGCTCATCAACTTATGGTGCACAATGCTGCTTTAGGTTCTAGTTTAAGGTGGATGCATGAAGAAGGAGCTATTGATACTGATTATTGGGAACGATATTCATCAGCTCCAGGAGCTCTATTACCTGTAAGGCCAGGCTCTAGTGCTCCCTCTCCTGTTATGCCTGCACCATTAAACAATGCATTTTTTGGTATTGTAAATGAGGGCAAACAAGATATGGAGTATTTAGCAGGTATATACTCTTCAATGCAAGGGGATACATCTGCACAACATGAAACATATCGTGGAATGTTGGCTATGGATGAATATGGAACTCGTAGAATTAAGTACTGGTTAAACAACTGCATTGAACCTGCATTAAAACAAATAGGTAAATGTGTTGCTCAGTTTTCTCAATCTGTATATACTGCTAATAAAGTATTTAGAATAGTACAGCCTAATGCTGAAACCAAAGAAGTTGAAATTAATACTCCTATGTATAATGATATGGGTAAAGGCATTGGAAAGTTTATGGATTATGAAGTTGCTAAGTTTGATGTCAGGATTATAGCAGGCTCTACTATGCCTGTTAATCGATGGGCATACTTAGAGGAGCTAAAACAATTAATGCAACTNGGTGTGGTAGATGATGTTGCAGTATTAGCTGAAACTGATATTAGNAATAAGGACAAAATTATGAAACGCAAAAGNTTAATAGGGCAATTACAAAGTCAAGTACAATCTATGCAAGATGCTATGACTGATAAAGATGGTGCTATTGAAACCTTAGAGCGTCAATTAATACAAGCAGGAATTAAATCTAAAGTGCTTCAGGGTGCTATGGAAGTTAATAAAAAAGTAAATCAAACAAAAAGTCAAATAGAAAAGAGCTACAATAAAACTGAGTTAGAGCAACAATTGTTAAGAAATACAAACAAAGGCAAAGCAGCCAAAGCATCTGACGAGTTTAAAAATTCGTTAGCTAATTTGACTAAGAATAATAAACCTTCGTAGATTACGAAGATTGGAAGGAAACAAATATGTCAAAGAACGAACAAGTTGGTAACCTTGATATGGAAGATGTCATGAAAGGTGACAATTCTACTTCAAGCTCTACAGATTCTTTCTTCAATAAACTAGAAGACGGTGTAAATGGAGCAATTGTAGATAAAATTAACCCTACTGAAACACAGCAGGTAACCTCTGAAGAGAGCCCCTCTTTGTCTGGTGACAGTACGGAAACTCAAGTAGAAGAACCCAAGAAGTCTAGAACTGATTGGAAAAAGCGGTACAGCGATTCTACTAGAGAAGCGCAAAGGATACAAGCCGAGTTGACAAAACTCAAACCTTTAACCCCTTTGTTAACGGTCATGGAAAAAGACCCTAATCTAATACCATATATTAAAGACTATCTCGAATCTGGTGGTAAACCTGATGCGACAGTCCAAGATAAGTTAAAGTTAGATGAAGACTTTGTATTCGATGGTCATGAAGCTGTTACCAATCCTGAATCTGATTCTGCTAAAGTCATGAACCATATGGTGAATGAGAAAGTAGAGTCAAGGATGAAAACTCATGTAGAAACAGAACGTGTTAGAGTTCAAAAGGCTCAATTAAATCAGAAAATGCTACAAGCTGAATCTGACTTTAAAGAAAAACACAACCTGTCTGGTGATGAGTTTAAAGACTTTCAGGAAAAAGCTAAAGGGTATAAGATGACTCTTGAAGATGCATTTTGGTTAGTAAACCGTAATAAGGTAAACCAGAATATAGCAAACAGTACAAGAGAAGATACTCTGAGGCAGATGAAGAATGTAAGAAGTATTCCACAAAGTAACAGTAGTACTAACAACGCTGGTAGTGTAGATAAATCTGATAGCGATAAACTATTAGAAGCATTAAAAGGTGTTGATGGTGGCTTTGATATCTTTGGTGGATAATTTAATTAATAATAAAAGAAAGTAGAGGTTATAAATCATGTCTGATTTATTTAATTTAAGTAACCTTACTGTAAGCGATGTAGATTCCCCAAGTTCGGCTGGTTCAACAAAAGACACTGGTGATTTACGTAGAAAGTTTGCCTTTGGCAATCAGGTTTCTGAGTTAGCAATATCTCAAGACCCTTTCTTTCGCTTTGTAAGTATGGTAAATAAAAGACCAACAGATGATTCTGCATTTAAGTTTACAGAACGCAGAAGCTCATACCATAAGCGATATGGCTATGTAACTGGGTTTGGAACAAGTGAAGGTGGTATTGCAACTAACGAAGCAACAATAGGTGCTATAGCAAATACTGTAGGTAATACTGTATGGTTAGAAATGAAAACTGACTATAAATCTGAAGGAAACGTTCAAGGTATTATAGGACAAGCTGATTTGACAGTAGGTAGTGCTGGAACAAAGCCTATCTTCTTTATGCCTGGACAGTTAGTTAAGATACCTTTGGCTGCAGCTGCTGCAGATACACCTGCCGAAGCATTCAATGTTAATGATTACTTTGTTGGTAAAGTAGAAGAAGTTAAAGATAGTGCAGATGCACTAGCTGTTAATCTTAGACTTACAATCATCAGACCAAATGTAAATGGTGTTGAAGTAGCTGGTTGGGGTGCTGCTGAAACAGCAAACCAAGCTCTTGATGGCGCTGCTAATACAGCTGCTATTCATGCTACTTATGGTTTATCAGATGGTGTAGAGCGTGCTCGTTCTTATGTTGTTGGTTCAGCTCATGCTGAGGGTTCTGGTTATCCTGAAACATGGAAAGACCAGCCATTCTCAACAGGTTTCGGATTAACTCAAATCTGGAAAACTTCATGTGCAATGACTAACACTGCTCGTGCAACTTCACTAAAGTATGACTCTAGCGAATGGGCTCGTGTGTGGAAAGAAAAGCTAATTGAACATAAATACGATATTGAGCAATCATTATTGTTTGGTTCACAGGCTACTAATGGTGGAATTAACTACACACAAGGTGCAGTTGATTACATTTTAAGTCAAGGTAATGCATTTTCATGGACAACTGGTAAGTCTCAAGATGACTTCTTAGAAGATATGTCTAAATATCTAGACCCTCGTTATAACAACGGTGCTGCAACTGTATTCTTTGTGTCTACAGATGTATATAACTGGTTGCATAAACTAGGTGGCTATATGAAAGCTAACTTAGATACTGATGACTCGTATCGTGCAGATATGGCTATGATGGGTACTAAAAAAGTACTTGGCATGGATATGAATGTAATATCAACTGTATATGGTGATATGAATGTAGTGCGTAATATTCACTTGGATGGTTCACATGTGAAAATCCTTGCTTGCAATATGAAGCATGCAGCATATAGACCTTTAGTTGGTAATGGTGTCGACCGTGATACAGCAGTGTATGTAGGTGTGCAAACACTTGAAAACTCTGGTGTTGACCGTAGAGTCGATTTAATACTCACAGAAGCTGGTATGGAGTTCAGTATGCCTGAAGCCCATGCTGTGTGGACTCAAGGTTAGAAAGGGGATTAAGTTATGGCTAATCCAATGTATGGACAAAATAAGTTCGACAATAAAGTAGATGTAAAAGGTGCCCTTACTAAGAGTGGTGGTATTCCTGTTCAAGACCAATATGGTATAGCTCCTTTGGGAGGTAGTATTATACCTCCTTTTAATGGTGCTGATAGTTATGGTGACTTATATGGTGTTTCGGCTACTGGCGGTGGAATTACACTTGCTGATGCTGACCCTTATACTGAATCTGCTACTCAGTTATTCCCATTAGGCTCTACGCTTAATTTGGGTGACAGAGTATTCAAGTATGCTCAAATGAATGGTGCAGTAACTGCTGGGAAGGTATTACAGCAAGCTGCAAACATTATAGCAAATCATAGTCAAATGACTGCAACTGCTGTAGTAGCTGTTTCTACTGGCGATACAGTTGAGATATCAGTTGAAACTCAAGGCGATACTGATATTACTGCAAATCAATATCAAGAAGGTTACTTGTTTGTTAATGATGCTGATGGTGAAGGACAATCTTGGAAGATTAAATCTCATCCTGCACATGACCACTCAGCTGACGCTTCTATAGTGATTACATGCTATGGTAAGGTTTCAACAGCCTTAGCTACAGCCTCTGAGTTGTGCTTAACTACAAATCCTTATAAAGATGTTATTATAGCTCCTACTGCCGAAACAGGCATGGTAGTTGGTGTAACTAACATTGATATGACGGATGATTACTTTGGCTGGTTACAAGTAAGAGGACCAAAAGCTCTATTGGCTAGTGGTACTATTGTATTAGGCCAACAAGTATCTCGTAGTGGTGGAACTGCAGGTGCATGTCTTGTTCAAGGAGATGATGTACTTTTTACTATTGGCCAATCAATGGCTAGTACTGTGGTAAGTGGCGAATACGCTTTAATTGATTTGTGCATAGCATAGTCGATTACTGTTAGTAAAACAAAATGGTGTAACCTGCCTCTCAGTGGCTCCCGTCTGTCTGGGGGGTAGGTGAAGCCTAAATAAAGGAATAGTATGGCATCATTTGAAGCAAGAGTAGAAGCAATAACTGGAATAGCTATAGAAAGCTCTGGGACAACTCCATTACAAAGTGAGTTAACAGAGTTTTTACAGCTTGCAGTTACTGAAGTAGTTAATGCAATAATAACTGCTAGACCTTCTGAAGCTATGAGATTTGCTACTACAAGCAATTCAACTAGTAGTATTGCTCAAACAGGAAAAATATTATCTGTAGTTAGAGAACATGATAGTACAAGTATATTAAGGTCTTGTGAAAAAATACCAACTAATTTAAGATATGAAGCAACTGACAGTGAGTCATTGCATTTTAAAACTAAAACAAATCCTGGATATTATTTACTAGCTGGCAATATACATACTGTACCTAGTGCAGCAAGTGGTAATAATGATATTGTAGTAACTCAAGTTGTATACGATACAGGACTTGAATTTAGTGATAGCGCTATAGATAATTTTCCTCCTAGGTATGAAAGCTTAGTAACTATTAGTGCTGCAATAAAATGTTTAGAAGCTAAAATGGCAACTTATATACATACAGATGAAGACGTAGAATTAGCTAATGCAATAGGAGCTAATATAGCATCGTTAAAATCTCAGTATGCTACAATGCTTCCAAGGGCTCAAGCAGCCCCTCAACAAGGAGCTAGACGATGAAAGTTAAAGAATTTATGGAAAGAGTTGGCACAACTAAAACAGGGCGTGCTGTTGCATATTTAAAAGATGCTATGGAAGACATGAACATATACTCTGAAACTCATGTTGCTACAGAAAAAATAGATATTACTTCAGGTCAAAGGTTTTATACTTTGCCTAAAACTTTAGTTAAAATTATAGACCTTAGGGTAAAAAGCCATAACAATGGTAATGATGCATATCGCTCTATACCTAGATTAACTTTTGAACCTAAAATAAAGGACTCAGATGGCCAGTGATATAAAATCTTATGCCTATTATATAAAGGGCAACAAAATTGCATTAGTACAAAGAAATAGTACAGACTCAAGTGCATCTGGAGAAGACTATCATGATTTTAAGTCTCCTACAGAAACTGTAGCCGATGCATTAGAAGTTCAATATACATATACTCCTGATTACTTTATTAATGAAACTGATGATGTAGATACTCAAATAGATACTTATGTATCTCTTGGTGGACTGCTTAAGTTAATAGATACTGGAGATAACGATTACTCTGCTAGTCCTGAAAGTTTATCAGATGGTAGTCATATAGTATTAGAAAATGCTGGTCAATTTAATGGTCTGCATAAAGTTAAAGATGTTTCAGCTGCAGGGTCTATTGTTTTATATACTAAATATAGTGGAAGCGCATCAGTGCAAAAAGCATTTGAAGAACCAATAAACTTATACTATAACGTAAGTGCATTAATAGACGAAACTCATGAAATAGACTTATCTTCTTTTTTAACTAAAGCAGCTGTATACTATGTTAAAGCTAAGTTTGCAGAAGATGCTGGAAATATAGACTTAAAAGAATATTTTATGAAAGAGTATAGAAAAATACTAGACAGACACGATAACTCAAAAATAACTGGCATAAGACGAATGTCAGCTTTTGGAATGAAAAGATAGGAGCAGTATGATTAAGAGTATAGAAAAAGTTGTTAAATGGGCTTTAGAAGAATTAGATATGTATTCTGACGATGCACATGCAATGATAATGAGAACAGGTATGGCTGAATCTGGATATAGAGCAATTGAACAAAATGGTGGACCTGCTATTGGATTTTTCCAAGTTGAACCTGCAACAATGGGTGATACAATGGAAAACTATGTAATGTACAGACCTGAGATTAAAACTAAGCTATTTGCATTAGGTTTTGATGAAGTGGACTCTAAGTATAGGTTGATGTCTAATATTGCCTTACAAGCTGCATTTTGTCGCTTAAAATATAGAAGGGATAGTAAACCTCTTCCTAAGTGGAATGATACAGAAGGTCAAGCGAAATACTGGAAGCGTGTCTATAATTCTGAGCTTGGAAAAGGAACTGTTGAGCATTTTTTAGAAGCTAATAAAAACTATAACATTAGTTATGAAGATTAAGGAGTAGTAAATGGAAAGCCTTAAAGATTCTCTGGTAACAATAGGTCAAGGCAGTGGAGCGATAGTTTTAAGCTTATGGACTGTTATACCAGAAATAATAAGAATTGGAATACTGATTGCAACATTAATACATATTGTAATTAAAATTAAAAACGAAATCAAATAATGCGTTCACGGTCTAGTCAAGACCTTAAAGCATAACCGAAAGGAATAAACATGGCATCATCAGGATTAAATAAATTATCAGTTCAAGAGGCTCAAAATGCATCTTTAGGACAAGCAGGATATAAAGTAATAGACCAAGCAGTTGGAGATGGTAATACTGGCGCTGTAGCAGCAGGAGTAGAGTACGTTGCTGTTACTGTAATAGAAGGCTCTTCTGCTAGTATAGCAACAACATCTGTTGACACTAATGCATTTCCTAACTTAGCTAATCCTGTACCATTAGGTACAACTGTTTTTGGAAGATGGAGTTCAGTTACCATTACTGGTACTGATTGTGTAGCAATTTGCTATAGAGGTTAGTATGCCTTCACTCGGACATACTTCAGCAGCAGGTAAAGTAGTTAGAAGACCTAGAAGGCGACCTAAAGATAAAAGTTCTTTTTCTAATACAACTAATTGGGCTCAGTCTGGTGGAGCCTTATCTGTAACTAGCAATAAAATTAGAATGCAAAATTCAAGTAGAAGTGCAACTATTACTAATGATAGTTGCATAACTGACCCTGGAGCTACTTATAAATGGGAAATTGTTATAGATGCATTAACTTTAAATGGAGGAACTTTAGTGTTAACTATTTTCCCAAATCTTAAAGGAGGTGTTAGTTATCTTGGTGCTACTAGTATAACACATACTGGAGTTCTTTCAGGAACCTTTACAGCTACTGCAACAATAATGAAAATAAAATTAGACTTTATTGGTGATGGCCAAGATTGTCAAATATCATCTCTTAAATTAATAGAGACGTAATTAATGCCAATAACTAAAATTACAAGCGCTAAAGTTACAAATAATTATTTTTCTGTTTTAAGAGATAAAACAATACTTCCTTTTATGAAAAAATTTTTTACTTCAATAGTTGCTAAAATAGATGAAACTATAGATAGAGTAAATTCTGTTGGTATTGCAAATAATAATTTGGTTGAAATAGATGCTGCTGATGTAGCAGAAGATGATTATGCACAATTTACTGCTGATGGTCTTCAGGGAAAAACTGGAGCTGAGGTTAAAAGTGACTTAAGTTTAAACAATGTAAGTAATAATGCACAACTTCCACTTACAGGTGGCACTATGACAGGCGATATCACTATGACAGATGTAGGTATAACAGATGTTAAAGAAATTGTTATGGCAGATGGTGAAGATGGTTTATCACTTGATGGTGGTAGTACTTACATTACGGCATTTCACGACCAAGATAATATGTCTTCTAATCAGTCAAATGCTGTTGCCTCACAACAATCTATCAAGGCTTATGCAGATACTATGCTCCCTCTTGCAGGTGGCACTATGTCAGGGGATATAACATTAGGAGCAGCTAATGCAGTTAGATTTGGGCATAACGATGAATTTGTGGGTGGCAATGGTACTGATTTAACTATTAGTTCAGGTAATGACATAAATTTAATGATGATAACTGATATGGATGTTACTGTAGGTAGGCATATAAATGCTAATATTGGTGGCAATCTTTATATTGATGTTGAAGGTGGTCAAGCAAGATTAACAGATGATTCTGAAACTGATAATGTATTTACTCCTGCACATGATGCTGATATTGCTACTAAAAAATATGTAGATGATAATGCAGGTGGTACTGCTTATTGGATTCAAGTATGGAATGCAAGAGCATATACAAGGAATCTTGATTGGTTTCATCCTCATCATCAATATGGTGTAGCATATTATAATTGGACTTATGATACAAATTCAACATCCTTACCATCAACTCTTACTGATGATAAACATCCTTTGATAGTTGTACCAAAAAATTGCACATTAAAAGAATATAATTTTACAGGCTCTTTTACAGGAGCACAAACTTATGAAGTGGCTTTAATGAAGGGCACAGGAGTTACTTTTGGTAGTGCAGGAAATTGGTCTTTAAGTCAGGTAGGTGCAACACAATCACAGGTAGTTGGTACAGCAAATGTACAACATACATTAGGGCAAGAGGGATTATCTGTTAGTTTAAGTAAAGGTGATACATTAGTTCCTGTAGTTAGAAGAAGCACTACAGACACCTCTGCTTATCATTTTTTTGAATTAGCTTTTAGCATAGTATGTGAGGTAGGGTAGTTATGGAAAAAATAAGCAATACTGAAGAAAATAAACAAGTTCTTGAGGGTACTGAAGAAGGTATGGCTATTGATGATATTAAAGAAAAATTAAATGAAATTATAGATTGGATTAATTCTCAATAATATTTTGTGTAAATTTTAAGCAATAAAAGGACAGACAGATGAAATGTAAATATGGATGTAGTAATTCTAACGTAATAAAGTACGGGATAAGAAAGACTGGAAGAGGCACTACACAAAGAATGAAGTGTAATGAATGCAATAAAGAGTTTAGTTACAATGAGTCCGAGATAGTTAAAAGAGCAATAGTAACGCCTGATAAACACTTTCCATTAGCAGATATGAAAGCAATATCATGTGTAACTCAAGCTATAGAATTAGTAGAGCCTGATATATATGTTGATTTAGGGGATACTGGAGAATGGTCACACTTTTCTAGGCATAAATATAAAAACAAAGAAAAGCCACCTTTAGAGTATATGTTGCCAGATTGCGATAGAGATATAAGAGATGTAAATTTAGGCATGGATATAATCGATGAAGCCTTAGATAAAGTAGGATGTTCAGAAAAACATATTACTGAAGGCAATCATGATAACTGGTGCAATTCTTTTACAGAGATGAATCCTTTTGTTGATTATAGATTTAAAAAGATTGTTAAGCTAGATGAGCGTGGATATAACTATCATCCTATGGGCAAGTATTTAAAGATAGGTAACTTGCATTTTTATCATGGTATTCATTATGGAGGTCAATATCATACTGCTAATCATTTAAGAAAGCTTGGTGCAAACATTATGTATGGGCATTGGCATGATATACAGCATATGACAATGACACATATGAATGGTCCTATAGGAGCTTGGTCAATAGGTTGCTTAAAGAATATGACTGCAGAATCTAATGCTTGGCTTTCTAACAGGGTAGTTAATTGGAACCATGCATTTGCAATTGTTGAATGGTATGGAGATGAAGGTAACTTTACAGTAGATATAGTTACTATAATAGATGGTAAGACTTGTGTTTGGGGTCAACCTTTAAGGGGAAAATAATTATGGAAAAATGGTTTAAAGATATGATAGACAGAAAACTTAAGATTAAACAGCAAAAAGAAAGTTCTCCTAAAGGCGCAATGCAAAAAGTATTAGCAGCTCCTGAAAATTACTCAAAGAAAACTCAAGACATTGCAATGAAAATATTTAAAGGAAAGAAAAATGCCAACAATAGGTAGTAAAAAATTTGGCTATGATTTAAAAGAAATGGCTAAAGCAAAGAAATACGCAGAAAAAACTGGGCTTCCAATGAAAGTAGGTAGTGGTGTATATGGCAAAAGCAATAACTATCCTGCTAATAGAGCAAAAGGTATGTCTCCAGTAAATAAAAAACCATATAGCCTTAGTATGGCTATGAAAAAGAAAGGTATGTAAAATGTTAGATTTTATAATAGCTAAAGTAGGCGGCCAAGCAGCTGCATACGCAGGCGCAGGTATAGCAGGCATAGTATGTGCTTGGGCATTAAAAAAGATTCCTAACAATGTATTAAAAGTTAAGTTTGGTTATTTTATGTATGGAGCAGGTGTTGCATGCACTTTAGGTTTGTCTAAGTTTAAATGGACTGCTTCAGTTTGGAATAAATACATTGAACCTTGGGTTATTGATGCAATTGATAATATTGTTAATAATGGTATTTCAGAATTTGTAAGAGGACTTCGTTCAGATAATGGCTAAAAAATTAATGCAAGTAGCAAGGTTTGAAGGTGGGTTAAATAATAACTCATCTCCAACCGATATTGGAGACAATGAGTTTCAAGAGCTTACAGATGTTATAGTATCTAAAATAGGTAAAGTAACATTAATGGGCAATATAGCTTCTACTCCTGCTACAGACCCTCCAGACCAAACAATCAGCTCTTTGCCTGGAAGGAATCTGTTTACATACGATAACGACAGAGATGGAGATGGAACTGTTGCTGCATGCCATAATTATGTTGCATTAAACAATACTGCATTAAGGCACTGGGACAGTAACGACAATACTTGGCGAAATATAGAAACAAGCCTTGATGCTAATGGAGAATTTGACTTTCAAATAATTGATGGAATATTAAGATATAGTGATGGTCAGTTTGCCAATAATGCTCGTGGTTTTTGGGGATACATTAATAGAACTCATTTTAATGGCACTACTCCAGGAGGAGGAGCAATTACTTTTAGTGGAGTAATACAAACAGGTGCAGCATTAACAGCTCCTGTTAGAGCTTTAGTTGGAAGTTTTTCAGGTCAAGCAATAGCAGGTGATGCAACTACCTTAAACGCTTCAGCTTCTGGAGCAGAGTTTAATAGTGTTGATAATGAAATACAAAAAGCTGCAGCAGCAAGCACGCCTTATATTGGTTTGCATTCTAGTAGTGCTAACTTAGCTAACAACCAAGGAACATCTACTTTAGCTTCAAGCTCAGATAACAATACGATAGTTACTAGTACGTTAAGTGCAAGTCAGTCATGGGGCAATACTGATTACTATGAAATTTACCCTCATCAAGGTGGAGTTGTTGTTGATTTAGATATAAACAATGGTTCAGAAACTGGCACTATACCTGATGGCACTTACAAGGTTGGGGTGTCTTTTGTTTATGATGATTTTCAAGAAAGCCCTATTAAAGAATGTGGTGGAGACTTGTTGTTAAGTGGCAGTGATTTTAATTATTTAGAAAACATTAAGGTAAAATTTCATGCAAATGGAACTTCTACTCCAGGATATAGTCCAAGAATTTCAGGAACTAGAGTTTATTTAAGAGACGCCTCAGACATATCTCGTTCATTTCATTTAATGTTTGATATAAGTTTTCAATTTGGATATAGAAGCTCCTTAGATAGTGGATATGAAGGTTCATGGGTTGAAGAAGTTAATTTTAGTGGGTATGATGATTTAGTATACATATCTCCTAGCAATGTAACTAGTTTAAGTGGAACAACTTATACTACTATTAATACTTATGGACCAGATGAAGATATTGATTGCGACTATAAAACATCTTGCATTTCAAATGGTATTTTATATGTTGGTAACATAAAGCAAGGAGGAAATTTATTTCCTGACAGAATGATTAAATGTGCTACTGCTAGAGGTGGTGAAGGTGGAGGTGGTGGTGGCGTAGCTTATGATGCACTTCCTGAAAGTTTATTTATAGACATTGCTACTAATGATGGTGATGAAATAGTTAAGCTAGAATCTTTTTCTGACAAAGTATTGCAATTTAAAAAGAAAACTTTATATATTGTTATTTATTCAGATGAAGCAGGAGACCTTGTAGAAAAAGAATATTTAGGAATGGGAATTGCACATCCAGCTCATGCATTTAAAACTCCTCATGGAGTTGCATTTATGAATAAATCAGGTTGTTACTTGTATAATGGTCAAAATCTTGTTAATCTTACTACCAAGATAGATGATAAATTTGATAGACAAGGTGTATCTTATGCTTCTTCACAACCATTAGCAGGTAATAGTATTCAAGGTAGACGCATTCCTATACCTACTGAAGATGAACCAGGATATTCTGATAATCCAATATGTGGGCCAGGAGAGTATTTTAATGCTACTATGAATCAATGTGTTCCTCTTAATATATGGCCTGCTGAAGATGTTATTGGTTCTGGAACAGGAGAAACAGAATTTAATACTACTTTAGATGACTTTACTAATCCACCAACAATACCAGGAAATTGGGTTTGGAATAGTTCACTTGAACAATGGGTTGATACAGGAGACTTTTAATGGCTAAAGGACAATCAGCAGGAGGAATAGCAGGCGGCAGTAGTCAAGGATTAGATTGGTCTAGTTTTTTTAGTGAAGCTAATATTCCTATGATAGGATATGATGTTGCTTCTGACTCTATAATAATAATAAAGGCTTCTGATTATTCTGTTGATAGTGATGCTGATATTTTGCATTTTGATATTAAGACAGGCTCATGGGCTAAAGGAGATACTAAATTTACTACTAATGGAGATAAAACTAATTTTGTAATTAATAGTTTAGGAGAATTGGTTGTTGCTGAGAGTCATAGTGCAGGTGCATTTTTAAAATGGGATTCCTCTCCTAAAGTTTCTGCTACAATGGCAATAAAATCTAAAGCGTTTGATATGGGCAATCCTGCATTAATTAAAAAAATATACAAAATTATAGTTGAGTATAAAGGCACAAGTGCGTCTAATGTTAATGTTACTGTAGAGTACGACCAAAATGGTACAGATGTAGCAATCGGTTCTTTAAGTAATTCTTCTACATACATAGTAACAGAATTAACTGTAGCAGCTCCCACTGCTTGCAGAAATGTTTCAGTTAAGTTTGCAACATCAGGCAGTCCAGGTATTAATTTTGAAATAAGTGGATATAATCTTTTATATAGGGCAAAGCAACCACGATGAATAGTGATATACGAAGACTTCATTATCAAAGAGGAACTAGGATTAAAACTATGAATGGTGTTCCTAGTAAAAAAGAAGGTTCTGATGGTGATATTATTATTTCAAGATATAAAGGAGATATTTATCTTTTTGCTAAAATAGGTGGAAGATGGTATAACTCAAGAATGATAGATGGATTCACTCCAAATACAGGTAAACAATAAGAGGTAGTTATGGCAATAACAGACGATAGATTTATAAATGAATTTGAAGAAGAAAAAAAAGATTATAGAAGTGCTGCTGAAACACGAGCAAGAACTACTATTAAAATAGCTAAAGAGCGTGATATATTTGAGGATAGATTAGACCTTAAAAATGAAGAATTACTTGCTTCAGACCAGGCTAAAATAGATGAAGAGGCAGATAAAGGGTTTTTTGGTAAATTATTTACGCTAGGAGCAACTGCAGCTTGTATAGCTACTACTGGAGGAGTATTAACTCCTGCTTGTTTAGGTATAGGCGCAGGCTCTGGCCTTTTTGCTAGAGGAGTTACTGACTATTTCGGAGATGCTGAAGGCTCCCCAGATGCAATAGATTTTTCTGACGCTGTTTATTATCGCAATATGTGGGAAAGCGTAGAAGAAGATGTAGATAGTCAAAGAGCTGCACTAGAGTCTTTTGATGACAATGCATGGAAAAATGATGTACTTGCTCAAGTTACAGATACTTGGGATGCTTTTGAGCTAGGTGCAAATTTAGATGAACTAGGAATATTTAGAGACACTAAAAGTGTTGTTCCAAAACCAGATATGGAGATGTAAATGGCTTGTATAGATAATGGTCAAGTAACTTGTTGGGATGGTTCATGTGCAAATACATATTCTGACTGCCCTTCTTTAGAGTCTACATATACTGATGATGAAGGACAAGAAGTAGTAGGAGCCTACACTCCTGCAGAATACGAAAATCCTTTTGATGATACCACTCAAATAGAGTTTATATACGAACAAATGGGTGGTCAAGATTACTTTCAAATGAGCATGCAAGATTTTGCTAACACTTATTATGAAGACTTTTTAGAATATGACCCTACTCAAGCAGAAAATATTGCAAGTCAATTAGGAATACTAGATGCATCAGCAGATTTAAGAGACGAAAAATTTGATATAGACTTAGAAGAGTTAGAACTTCAAGATGATGCTGCTGTTAATACATTAGGTAATGAAAGAATTTTAACTGGAAATAATCTTTACAATACATTGCTTCAAGTAGAAGGCGTAAGAAGAGCTGGAAGAGGAATAAGGTCAGGGCAAACAGGTAAAAGAATAAGCAAAGCTTTTGGTCTTGAAGAAGGAAATTTTGCATCTAAAGAAAAATTAACTGAATTAAAAAGAGAAGGTATAATACTAGATAGAAAGGCTTTAGACGCTGCTTATGATATTTCTGTATTAGACTATGAAAGCAGAGAACTTGGTTTATTAAATGATATAAATAGAATTGAACAGAATTTTGAAGATAATTTATGGGACCAAATACAAGCTGAGTTAGCTTTAGGAGATGATGGTAAGTTTAAAGGTGAAGATTCAATAATAACTGGATGCACTAACCCTTCTGCTACAAATTATAATCCAAGCGCAGTAAGTGATGATGGAACTTGTATAGAAGACCTTACAGATGATACAGATGATACAGATAATGAAGATATTTCTGAATATGGAGCAGGATGGGTTAATGCTCATGCATGTAATGCTGTAAGTGGATATATGCATAATGGATATTGCTATAGTGAAGACTCTAGTCTCCCATTAAACGAAGCAGATTGGGATGTATATCAAAATTTAATTACTGGATACAATAATTGTAATGAATATTTTGACTGGAACACTGGAGCATGTGGAGACTCTACTGAAAACAACTCTGATAATCCATGTCCAGCAGGTCAATCTCCAATATATGATAGCTCAGGAGTGTGGACTAATGCCTGTGAGTATGATGATTAAAAATAAGTTTAAAAGGATTTAAAATGGCTGAAGAAAATAAAGCTCCTAAGGTTGTAAATATAAGCAATAGCGTGTCTAGACTAGAAACATTTAATTCATTGACAGACACTGCATTAAAGGGCTTAGATTACTATGTTAAGCTAAAGGGCTCTGAAGAAAAGTTACAAATTAATAATGCATTCAAAATAGCTAATGCTAATGTCAAAAATCTTTCTTGGAAAACAGCAACTCCTGATGATTATGAAAGAGCAATAGGCTCTGTTAATAATCTTAGTATTAATGTTGAAAATCTAAGTGATTCTAACAAATCTTTTGTTGAGCAAACTGCTGGATATTTAAATGCTAAAATAAATAAAGAGCAATCTCTTAGAAGCAAAGCAGATGGTATTGAAGCTGATTTAAATGGACTAATTGATGAAGCTAACAAACTAGCGACTACTGAAATAGGTGCAAGCCAATTTAATTTTAACGAATTTACTGCTATGATACAAGATATAAAAGACCAATACGCATCCAATATAGAGAGCATGGATGCTTCTGTAAGTGAAAAAACATTATCTGAACTAGCAAATTTACAGGATAGCGCACAATCTAGATTATTACTAGATGCTATTGATGCTGATGAAACAAAAAAAGGGATACAAATTTTACCTGATACAGAAAGGTTTGTTCAACCTACTCTTGAATCATTAGGTTTTAAAGCTGAAGAACTGTCTCCTTCTATATCAATAAATGATACTCAAGATGTTAGCAATCTTAACTTTATCTTAGGAGACGAAGGTCTTCAAACTCAGAATATAGATGTTGCAAAAGATATGTACAAAAAAGGAGAAAAGGGTCTTGTAGATTATGTAGAGCAAACACAAAAAACAGATGTAGAAAAACTGCTTACAACCATAAGAATTGGAACACAATCTCCTGGAAGTACCGAAGAACAAGTTTTTACTAGGGGGGTTATGGAACAATTTCTTAGAGGTGGAGATGAGCCATTAAATAAAAATATTACTCCTTCTATGTTAAATTATGCTAATGCATTAAAAAATGCAGCAGAACAGGATGAAAGTATTTATAAAACAATTTCTGATTTAGCTAAGGTGTCATACAAGCAAAGTGAAAGATTAATAGAAAGTGGAACTTTACTTAATCAAAAAGAAATAGAATCAACAGCAAGAGATGTTATAACTAGTGTACAAGATTTTAACCTAGGGGTAAAGCAAGAAAACAAGATTGCAATATCAAGTCAAGAAGACTTCTTAACAGTTCCTAGGCAAAATGAATTAAAAGCTGATGTTACTCTTTCGATAAATAATTTATTAAATAACTTTGCTGATTTTGTTAGTGGTCCTTCTGAGGCAGCTGGAGGCTTTTTTGGAAAAGACGCTTTAGGTAAAAAAGAAACTAAATTGTTTGAGAATCTTAAATCTAATACTATGGTAGATGTAAGAAGTGGCTACTCTTCATTAACTGATTTAAGTAAGTTGTATTTAAGTCCAAATGGTGTTCCTTTAAAAACAGCTGAAATTGATGATATATTTGAAGGTAATACAAAAAATGTAAAAACATTTTATGAATTGCTTAGAATATATAGTAAATTAGATTTACTGGTACCTACAGTTTCTAACAAAAAGTCTCCATTTTCAAATTAAGGAAGATAGTAAATGAAACCAATATCTTTTGAAGAGCAGATAAAAGCCTTAGGCGATACTGCTAATAAATTTGTGCCCGCTAATCAAACCCCTCCTATTGAAACTGAAGCTTATGATAACTTAAGTTTTTCAGAAGCAGCTACAAGACTTAGAGGAAATGGGTTTTTCCAGCATGAAGACTCTAATGACATTGATTTTGTTTTAGGTTATGCATTATCCTCTCCAACAGGAGACATGATTGCAAGTGCTAAAGATTTAGCAGAGTCAGAAAGATTGTTAGACCTTGAGTATCTTGGGCTTGATGCTACAAAAGATATACCTTTATATATAAGAACTATGTTGCCTGAAACCAGTAAGCATTACTGGAATGCAGGTGCAATGAAACAACTTAAGTATGATTACTTAGGACCTATTGCAAATACTTTTACAACCTTACCTACTCTTGGGTGGGAGACTTTAAGAAGTGCTTATGAAGGAATAGACGAAATTGTTTCAACTCCATTTAACCTTGATTACTCTCAGCTAGGAGATGGCTTTACAGATTTAATTCTAGGAAGACAAGGTGGTATAGATAAGATTAGTTTAGCATTTAGTAAAGCTTCTGATAGTAAGAAAAAAGATAGAGTTGCTTTAGGTGGTAAGCGTGGGAAACAAGCAAGAGATGTTACATCAGACTTTTTTGCAAGTTATATAAATAAAAAATTAGACGAAGAAAAGAATAATCCTGAATTGCAAGCTCACCAACAAAGAATGTCAAGACTCCATGAAATGGAACTTGGCGAAATGGACAATAGAGAAATGGTGTCTTATGTTGCTAATGCTGTTGGTTCAGGATTTAGCACAATAGCTTCTGGTGCAGTTGTAGGAGGAGGTACTTTTGCTGCTACTAAAAACCCTGTAAAAGCAGGTAAAGCTGCTGTAACAGCAATGACTGCGGCTGCATTTGCTTTAGAATCTACATCTGAGTTCAAAGAATCATTTCAATACTTTAAAACACAAGGCTTTTCTAATAAAGATGCTTCAGAAAGAGCGCATTTTACATCATTAGTATATGGTACTGTATCAGCATACATTGAAAAATTTGCTCTTAATAAATATGTTCCAGCAAAATGGGTTGACAGGTGGGGTGGAGAAAAGAAATTATTAAAAAGATTTATTGGAGAAAAAGCTGCTAAACTTCCTAATAATAAAATAACAAGAGCAGCAGTTGGTTTACCAAAAATAGTTAAAGATATAGTTATACTTCCGTCTGTAGAATTTGCAACAGAAGGAGCTCAAAGAATAGCACAGGGGTTAGTTCAGTCTAGTTATAAAGATGTAGACTACGAAGAAGTTTTTGGAGAAGCAAAAAAAGAAGCCAGAGCTGGAGCAGTATCCTCTTTATTTATAAAAGCAGGAGTTTCAGGGGGTGTAGACATTGTTAATAGTATTGCTGATATGTATGACTTTCAACAAAAAAACATATACAAGCAATCAATGGAAGATTCTAAGATAGAAGATGATGCTAATATTCAAGATGCTGAGTTTAAAGATATTGTTAAAGCTAAAGTTTCTTTTAGTGCATTAACTATTCAAAAGTTTATGGACCCCACAGAAAGCAGTATAGATAAAAATCTATCTCCTGAATTGTTAGACAGCTTAGAATCTATAGACTTTTTTAAACAAGGTGGACATATAAGTATTCTAGATGCATTGCAAAATGGTGGTGTAGATGCAATAAAAGAAGCAGGATATAAAGTTGAAGATGTAGTAAGCGAAATAAATTCTATGTATTCTGACTCAGTAACAGGCATTAAAGAGTTAATTAATTTACGACTTCAAATGTCTAAACCAGATACTGAAACTGCAGTAACAAAAGCTCCTGTAAAAACTCCTGTAATAGAACCTACTCCAGATGTTAATCCTTTATCTGTATTAGGGAATGTTGTTACAGCAGACGACTTTAGCGAAAGCTCAGAAACTACTGATGTATCTGAACCTAAGCCTACAGTTGAGCAGTCTAAACCAGTATCTTCAGAAGAAAGTCCATTATCTGTATTGGGTCAAGTTGTAACTGCTGCTGATTTTATAGAGGATACTCCTACTGAAGTGATAACGGCAGAAACTCATTCACCAATAGGGCCCATTGGTATAAGAACTAGGGGTACTGCAGATACAGATGCTAAAGCTATGAACATGGAAGAAGCAAAAGCTGCAGATAGAACTATCGAAAATCTAATCCTCCAAGGGATTAGNAACGGTGATTCAGCCCAAACCATTATTGATGGAGTATTATCATTATATGGATTCAATTCTAATGAAAATCTAACAATAGCAGAATATATAAGAGATAGAGTATCTGGAAAGACAACTACTGATTTTCGTACATGGCGAAGACCCCCTGCTGAAGTTCCAACGGATAGGTTCTCCTACGTTGACATGGATGGAGCAAGACAGTATTTTAGTGAAACCTTTGGTGGCATCCCAAATACAGGGATAGCTATATCTGAGGATGGCATAGCATTTATGGGGCTTGTTAAACATGCATCCTCCGAAAGAGATAGGTTGGTCGCAAAGTATAAGGATAAGTGGGACGAAAGCAGAAAACAGGTTGACTCCGACAGAGCTGATGCAAGAATTATTGAAAAGTATTTTGATGAATTAAGTTCTGAGGCAAAAGAGTACTTTGAATCGTATTCTCCAGGTATAGAGCAGGAATATGAAATGGAAAGCAAGAACCCTTACTATTATGGCAGGCACCCAGATGATAAGGGGATACATGGCAGTAACATATATGGGATGGATGAGCAATTAGCAGGGCTAGAAGCCTCAACGGAAGAAGCTCCAGTTGAAGATAATTATAGTATGGCTAAAAAATTACTAATTGATTTGGATTCGATTAATGAAAGTGTTTTACAAAGAAAGCTAAAGATTGGCTTTTCAGAGGCTGGGAGAATAATAGACCGACTAGAACAAGAAGGGAAGATTGGCCCAGCAGGCCCTAAAAAAATGAAAGTAGCTGGGGGTGTAAGGTCTACTGTATTAAATATGCCAAAGGATACAATAGCAAAAATTGTAGACTTATTGCTCGAAGAGAAAGCTGTAGGTATGTATTCTCCTGAAAGGTCTGATGAGATAAGGAGTCTTCTTTCTGGCTTAGATGATGAAGTAACGGAAGATTCTTACTGGAGTAGCGATGAGCTTACTTTAGACTTGGGATTAAGTGTTTTATTTCCAAACCAAAAAGGCAGAGATAAAGCCATTAGATTTATAGAGGATGCATTTATAACCGATAAGGAAAAAGCCGATGCAGATGCTTACTCTTTGAGCGAAATAAAAACGGTAATTGAAGATGCGACTGAAAAACAGAAGCGTATTCGTATGCAAGAAAAAGAAATTAAATTAATGCTTGAAATGAGTGAAGAAGAATTAGATGCTTATTTAGCACAAAAGAAAAGAGATAATCTAAAGGTTATAACTGCAGCCAAGACAGACTCTAAAATTACTCAAAGGATTGTAGATAAAAAAGATATTGATGATGTAATTAAGGATATAAGTAAAAAAAATCTAGAATCAACTAAAAAAGATAAATATGATAAATATAATGAAGATTTAATCCAACTTGCAAAAGATAATGGCGTATATGATACAATATTAGAAAAAAGTGACATATTCAAAAGAAAACCATTTGAATATAATGGGAAGCCAGCTCTTGTTGATGCAATAAAGGAATTAAAAAAGCTTATTGCCAATAGAATCAGTGATGATGTCCATAAATATGTAGATATGGCAATTGTAAAAGGTGATGTTAATATAATAAAGAATGCTGGTATCCCAATGAATGAAGCCTTGAGCTTATTAGAAAATAAAGCAAGAGGTAACTATGTCATAAATGATGGTAAAACGAAATTGTCTGGTAAAGCAAAAGCAATGGCAGTAGAACAAGCTAAAAAAATGCTTATTGTTCTTAAGGATATACAACCTTCAGCTAAAGATAGTCAGGAAACTTTATTTCAAAGGCCAATAGAAGAAAGATTAGGCGAAGATATAGCTAAAGAATTAAATTTAATCTTACCTAAAATACAAGATGCAAAACAAGACTACACTACAATAATAAATAAACTAGCTAAAGACTATCCTAATGTTGTTGTTAACGTAGTAGAAAATCTTTTTGATGATAATGGTATTGAAGTAGCAGGTTCTGCAGTTAGTAATATTGCATCATGGTCTAAATCAAAAGCTACTATAGATACAGCTCCACATGAATACTTTCATATATTATTTAATGCATTAAAAAAGAGTGAAGATTCTGATATAATTAGATTGGCTGCTGATGCATTAAATGAATTTGGGTTTGATGAAGAAGCCTTAGTACAGAAAGTTGGAGAGCTTTATACAGAAAAGGTATTAAAAGATGCAAATGGCAAAGCAAACAAGTCTTTAACCGCTAGATTTAAAACTTGGATGCGTAAAGCATGGAATGCATTAAAGAACTTTTTAAACATTAAGTCTAAAGGTAAATCTTATGCAGAGCAATTGACTGATATATTTGTTAATGCTGAGCAATCAATACCTACTCCTACTGGAATAATAGTATATAGGGACAATAAGCCATTTAACATAGACTCTAATGAAAAAAATACATTAACTGTAGATGGAGAGCAGTCAGTATTAATTAAAAAATTAAAAGATAATAATATTCCTGGAGCTGATAATATAACTGTACTTGATAGTGGTAGACCAGCAGACTACAGAATAGCTGACAAGTTTATTAGAAGTGCATTAAAAAATGAATATAAATTTATAAAGTATACTAATTCTCAAATGCCTCAAAAAGGTATAGAGTATCATGATTTAACTGACGATACTTTTTATTCTGATTCAATAATGCTATCTAAGCAATACTCAATGCAACGCAGACAAAGAAATGTATCTAAGGGTAGGTCTACAGTTCAGTTTCAAAACATATTACCTGAAGACGAATCGTTTGAAAAAGTTATTAACTTAATAAACAATGCGTATGAAGAGATGGTTCAGGAAAAAAGAAATCAAGGTTCTAAGTTACCACATCCTGTACCTCTAGGAGACTTTATAACTACAGTTAAAGGCTCAATACCTGATAGGGCTATTATGGCTTTAAACGAATGGAGCAGAAGAAAGTTCCCTAATGGTCTGTATAGACTAATAGATAATACTGTAAGAGCTGGTCATGGAGCTTACACTACACAAGAAAGTTTTGAGACTGCTGTTATAGACCCTATGGAAGGTATAAGAGAAGGCTTATCTTTACTTGATGGAGATGTACAACTACAGGCTAAGAATGGTCAAGTTGCAGAAAATATCTTTTTAAGTGAGTTCGGCTCAAACATGACTGCAGCTCAATTTTCTGAGTTTATGAAAGATGCATTAGAAATGGAATATGATGAATGGGTAAACGATTCATTGCCAGTTCATGTAGGAAGAACTTATAAATCTTTAGACCCTAGGGGAAAAACATTAGTAAAGAAATTATATGTACGCTCTCATAGTATGGTAAATACAAACATGGGAAGTCCTTTAGAGCAAAGAAACAATTTAATATATAATAAGTCTTATAACTCATTGCAAATAAAGGGACCATCTAATCCATTTACAGAAGATACTCATCCTAATCGTGAGCAAAAGATGATATATGAAATAGCTAACCCAGACATAAACTCTAGTTTGTTTTGGCTTGGCGAGTCAGATATATCAGAGGTGTTAGAAGAACAGGGTGATTCTATTGAAAGCGTTATGGGCAAGGGTAAGATACAAAAAACTTTTTCAAGGTTAAGCCTTGAGGAGTTTGATGTGTTAGAAGCTTCTTTAGCTAATTTTAAATATCCTGAAAATAATATTAATGGGTTGGTGTTTTTGTTTCCTAGAAGTGAAAAAGGAAAGTATGCATTTGCTGCAATTAAACAGGAGCATTTAGATATAGCAAGTAATACAAAAGATTTAAAAGCTTATTGGGAGTCTCAAAGTTTATCTAAAAATCAAAAAGAAAACTTTTTTAACTCTGATAATAAGGCAGGAGAAATAGCCAGGTTTGAAGCATATAAAGAACTGATGCCTGTTAGTGAAATATCAAATGGACCAAACTTTTTTAAAAGAATTTCAATAGCAACTACACCTGTATTTACTTCACCACTATTAAAAGATATGAGTGCAGTGCATTTAGATTTTGAAAACTTAACTTTTGTAGATGAAAACAATGTAGCACAACCAGCTATATATAAGATTCGTGGATTTAAAGATAAGAAAAGTAGCAGTGATGGAGCGGGAATAATAGGTGCTAAGGGTATAAGAAACTTTAGTAATGCATTTGGTAATGACGCTAGTAGAAAAACAATCAAGCCAATTATATGGACATCTGATTTATCCTTAGCTGCTAAACTAGAATTACAATTAGCTCCTCAATTAACAATGTATAGAAACTATGGAGAACAAAACCAGTTATTAGTAGGCTCTATAGATAAAAAAGGTAATATCGTAATAGGGGATTCTGAGGTAGATATGATTCTTTCTGATGATGAAGCTAAAATATTTAGCAAGGATTCTGAAAAAGTATTTACAATTGCATCTAGCGAAATAGGTCTTATTAACTATAGTCAAAAACATCCTAAGGCTAGACATTTCTTGCAATGGTATAACTTTGTAGATGACCAAGGAGTTATAGAAAACTTTAATAATGATGTGTTGCCTGAGGTTAAGAAAAGAATAAATAGAGTTTCTTTAGTATCTAAGATGTCAAATTTAAACAGGCAAACTATATTAGATTGGCTTAGAGCAACTAGAAGTGATGCTTACAATGCTCCTAGCAATCCTTTAGTAGAAAAAAATGAAGCAGCGTTACTTGGACAACATCCTGATAACGAACCTATGCTAGATGTGCTTTTAGCAACACAAGAAGTTGTGCCTGCTTTAGGTACCTCGTTTAGCAAAGGAATGCAATTACACTCTGCTCCTGATTGGACAAATATAGTTGCTGAAGGTGAAGTACAAATTGCTTGGAATGATGCGATTGAAGTAAGGAAGGCGTATGCTAAGGTTTATAATATACCTGAAAATACATTAAACAAAGAAGCTGATATTGCTGAGTTAAATAAATGGTTATCTAAAAACCCTTATAATATTATTATATCAAGGTCTCCTATAGCTAATATAGATGGAGTTATACCTGCTAAAATAACCAAGCTCCATGATAGGGCTGGTCAAATAGTAATTAATACAGGGCAAGGATATAGAAGTTTAGAGTTTGATTTTGATGGAGATACATTGCAGGCTAACTTTGTTAGTGATGCATTTTATAACTCAGTATCTAATGCAATTAACAAGGCTAGAGAAAATGGAAGAATACAATCTATTGACTTAACTAAGTATGCTAATAGCGCTGCTGACTTTTCTGATTTATCTAAAAAAGAAAATGCATATAAACTTACAGAAATGTTTAATGCAGGAGCTAGGGCTATTGGAGAAATCTCTAACATACAATCTTTACATGGTATGATGAAGCAAAGCTTTAGAGGTATGGAGGTTTCTAGTGAAGAATATGGGACTGAGTATATTACTATTAAACCATTTGATTATAAAGAAGAATTTGTTGAAGGTGGATTAGGAGAAATATTAACCATAGAAAACATAATAAGAATATGGCAACAAGCAGCTTTAGACAATGGTAAGTTTTTATTGTTGCATGAATGGGATTATAGCCATGAAAAAGTTGCAAAAATGATATTTATTAAAAGCAAACTAGAAAATGATAAGCTAATAGCTACTGGACCTATTAATGACAATGACTGGAGTGCATTAAAACCATTAGTTAATATGTATAAAATGCCTTCAAAAATAAGAAATGGTGGTTCTTTTTCAGAAAACTTTAAGCTAAGTCAATTAAAAGATGAAAGTGAAGTATATCATGAGTTTGTACGAGATAGAGAGCTATACTATGGTAAGTATTTAAATGAAGATTATGGTACAATTGAATCTGTTGCTAAGAAGGTATACTTTAATACTAATGCAAGTTTAATGCCTTTAGAAAGTATTGCAATATCTTTATCAGAACAATGGGAAGAGTCTGCAGAAGATGGTAAAATAAACTTTACTAAATTCTTACCTGAGATATATCAATCTTCTCATTTACAATCATTAAATAAATTGCAAGATTTAAAAATTGATTTAGTTGAAACTATGGCTGAAGAATACAGTCAAGAACAATTGCTTGCAATGGGTAAAGAAGGTCACAAGTATGCAATGGACTTGCAAAACGCTATGGTTAAAGCGTTAACTCTTGATTATAAATCAGACAACAAAAGCTATTTACCCTTAACTGATGAGCAAAACAAACAAATATCATCTGGTATAAAAACTCAGATAAGTAAACCTAGCCAATTAACTGAAGGCGAAACCTTTCAAGTAAACAATAAAACATATGTAATAACAAACATAGTGGAAAAAACATTATTTGATATTATTACAGAAGACTTTAAATTAGAAGGCTATAATAGTTCTAAGGAAATGAGCAATGCATTAAAAAAATTAGGTTATAATATGTCTAATATGCAAAGAAAGTTATTTTCTCATACTATTACAGAGTTTAATTCCAGTGAATGGAATAAAGATTTTGCTGGTTATATAGGGCCAATGTCTTGGGGTAGGAATGAAAAGCTAGTAGAAATGACTGAAATATTTGCAGATAGATTTAATAAGCTAGATGAATTTGGTCAATATGTAGCAACAATACTTTACTTAGAAGGTATCCATACTGTAAATGAAAAAATGGAAATAAGAAAAGGTAAAAATAGAAATGTATTACCGCCATTTAAACAGGGTGGAATCGGAGATGAAAGCAACATTACAGGCTCACTTCTACATCCTTTTGTAATGAAAGAGTATAGTGATAATTACAATGAAATTATTTCTAATAAAGAACAAAGGTCATTGCTACCTAGTCACTTTACTAACTATGAAAGATTTAGTAATATAATTAAGGAAATTTGTAGATGAGCAAGTGCGAAACAACTCAATCAATTAAAGATAAATTAGAAGCTAAAAGAGCTGCAGAAGCATTAGAAGGCGAGTCTTTAGTTAAAGAAATTTTTAGCAATACAAAAGAAACTGAAGTTAGGTTAGCAGAAAAGATTAAAAGGGTTAGGAATCCTTATAGACAAACTATTACTGATGAAAAGTTTAATGAGATGTATGGCGATGAAAGTGAGCGTGTTAAACTTGCAGATAAACTGTACACTATTATGATAGCAAATCCTAATTTAACAGAAGCAATTAAGCAAGAAATTATGTTTGATGTAACTAGAGCTGCTAGTAAAGCTTTGCCGATAGATACATTTTCTAAGGATGAGTTTGGAGTAGAAACAATTAAATACGATAGACTGTCTGTTCCTGTATTAAAAAAATGGATTAATAAAGCTGAAGAGTGGGCTTTGTCTGATGGAAAGAATTGGAATAATGCATCGTTTCAGCTAACTAATTTAGAACATGGATTACCTAAAAATTTAAGATTTAAAGAACCTACAGGTGCTTATAATATTATTTATAATTCTACTCAAAATTATGCTGATAAAATTGCTACTAGAATGTCAAGATTCTTACATCCAGAAATAGTGCATAGAAAAGAAACTAAAAGAAACTATGGTATGGCTGAAGTTTATGATGAGGTAAAAACCTTGTGGCAAGAAGTTGATTTTGTTAATCAATCTTTATGGTCTGAAAACAAAGGTTTAAGTGCAGCTCAAGGGATTAAAGAAGGTCAGAAATGGTTTACAGAATTATTTACTATGATGATGCATGGGCAAGCAATTAATGTTAATACTGAGTTAGCAAATAAAGAAAACGCTTATGATACTCCAGGGATATACATTAATACTCAGTGGGCACCTACAGGAGAAGTCTACGAAGAAACAAAGGATGCTATTTTTAAGTGGCAAAAACCTATTAAGTTAGAAACTTACAATGCAGATATACATGGTGTAGAGGGAGTAAATTTAGTTTTTAGAGATACATTAGGAAGAGAAAGATTAGATGTAAAAACTATTTTTGACAGGAACATAGAGATGTCTCCTGATATGACAAAAAAATTATTAAATTTAGTTGAAAAAGCTAGAGTTGTAGACAAGGAGTTGTTTACTTATGTTAAAGATAATATGGACTTTAGTTTCAAGAAAATAATTAGTGCATTAAAAAAACATTTTCCTCAATTAAATAATGAGCAAGTTTCTGCTTTATTTAAGTATAATCTAAACGTATCTGATTTAAATCTTACTCCAGTAGATAGAGATAATGTTCAAAATTCATTTGATTATTTAGAAAGCAAGTTTACAAAGCATTCTTTAATGGAGCCTTTTCTTATAGACTCTGCTGCATTTGAATATAAAGAATATCACTGGCCTGCAATGTTTTCTGCAGAGTATCCAATTATGTTAAAAGAAACTTACAATGAGCTTTTAGGTCAGATAGAAAGTTTATCTGAAGTATTAAAAGATACAAGTGGTGCTGAAAAATTTAAGACTGCCTCTACAATAAAAGGATTAGTTTCTTCTAGCAAAAGAATAGAACAACAACTAGCCAATATATTTAGTTTAGAGGATGGAAAAGTAGTGTCTAATGAGATGTCTACAAGAAAAAATTCTAAGTACATGAAGCATATAAGCAATGCATTTGATATGTTAAAAATGCGTAAAGATGAGTTAGTTTATCCAGATATGCTTGACCATACTATGCGTCAAATAACCAGCAATGAACTTACTGCTAGTCTTTTAGATGCATTAGCTCTAAATCCAGAGCCTGGAGTAAGAAATGCAATAGAATCTTTATATAAAAGAACTCTAGGGCGTAAAGATGCAAGGGGTAGTATATTTGGCATTACACTTAAAGATGAAGACTCAAGTCCTAATTCAAAAAGAATGTTAAATATAGCAAACAATTTGTTTACCTTTAAGTTAGCGGGAATTGATTCAGCTATAACAAATAGTTTTGGAGTTTTACAAAAAGTATTAGACTCAGGGTTAGAAAGATTTCATGATGCTGCATCTGAGTTTGATAGACTAAAAAACAACTCAAACTTTTTAGAATTAATTAGAGAGTCTGCTATAACAGAGTTTAGTGATTTTTATGCTACTGCATTAATATCTCACATGGAATCTCAAGAATTAAGTAATGACGGTATATATAATATCGTACAAGGTACCTTAGAATATTATAACAATAGAAACAAAGGCATGTCACTAGCTAAGGCTAGAAAGCAGTTAGAAAAAGTTTTTAAAGATAATTATTTAAGGGAGATAGATTGGAATGCTTTATTAACTGAAGAAGAAGCTAAAAGTTATTCTAAGAAATTAAAGGTCGAAAAAGTAAAAAGAATGACATCTAAATTAGTTAATTTTGCTATTAAACGTGAATACGAAATGAGGGATGTTTTAAGGAAACAGCCTGGTTTAGTAGCAAAAATAAAAAAAGGAGGTCCTAGAATCTTAGAGGTTCTTGCAGATGCAATGAAGTTTTTTAATATGTCTACTGTTGAAGAAAAATTAAGAATGACTTCATTTATTTTAGGTGTTCAATCGTTACAAAAAGTTGGAAGAATAAAAGGAAGTATAGAAAATCTTACTGGAGAAGATAGGGTTTTAGCTATACAATATGGAAGGAAAATGACTAGAGAAATTTTAGATTTTGGAATGTCAAGCAATGATGCTGGAGAAATATATGCTACTGCTTGGGGGAAGGTTACAAATAAATTTTCTATATGGAAGACACAAAAAATGTCTGCTGATAAATTCTTTTTTAAAAATGCATATTTAGCTTTTAAAGATGATAATACATATGGTAGTTCTATGAAAGCTATTTGGAAACTATCACAATCTATGGGTTCTAAAAACTGGGATTCTTTATGGGCTACTAACCCTGATGCTGCAAGACTTAGAAATTTTTTATACATGCAGGGCAGTGCAGTTGCATTAATAGATACGTTATTTTTATTTGGAGCAAGTACTTCTATATTGGGTGGAAGTATAGCTGTAGCAGCTGGAGTTATTGGGTTACGAAGAGGACATCCAATAGGCTCTTCTTTTATGTCATTATTACTTGCGATTCCACTTATATTATTAAAATCATTTAGCTGGGATGATGAAGAGGATGACGCAAGAGAGTTAATAGATTATTATTCTAGAATGACTCCATATGGTCTTGGAGCTAGTATAGTAAAAGATGGATTATTTTTAGCGATGGCTGCTGTTCAAGAAGATGTTGAGTACAAAAGAGATATTTCTCCAATAATTCACAGTCTTTCTCCAGTTCCATATGAAGTTAGTATTACTGTTCAAAAAGCTGTAAAAAAGACTGCTAAATTATTAGAAGATGATAATACCTTTTAGGCGGTATAGTTTACATAAGGACTATTTGCTAGCTCCTTAAGTTTTTTATAATGCTTGTTATCTTTAATATCAGCGCTTATTAATTGCTCTATAGCTCTATTTATTTTTTCTGCTTTAAGATAATAAGTATCATCGAAGTAAGCTTTACGATGCTTAATCGTTAGTGACATGTTGTTGTTTGACAAGTTTAATAAACTCCTCTATTGGGACTGCCACATATGGTTTGGTCCCATTTTTCTTTACTATTAATGCAGGGCAACATTCTTCTTTTATGTTGTCTTCTGTTTGTTTTACACAAGCCCAGAAGTTAAGTTTCTCTACATTCTTACATTCAATACTGTAAGGGATAAACTTTCTAGCGGCTGGTGAAAGAACAATATCCTCACCATTAACACCCATGATTTGACTTTTTATATCATCCTCATGTAAGAAAGGGAACGCCTGCCTGAGTTCATCCCTTACAAAGTTCTGTAATCTTCTTCCTTTAGCTTTTGCTGACCTAGGATTTGCCATTATATATTTTCCTGTATTTTTTTGAATAAGTTTTTTTCTTCACGTTTAGCACATAAACCACATATTGTTTTAGTTTCTTGTTTTAAATCAAGACTACTAAGAGCTGGGTGAGGGAATGTTATTTTGTACATATCCTTCTTTTTTACCCAACTCTTTTTACAAAGTTCACACGCTGCACCATATATTTTACCTGAATAAATTAACCTATTCATTTAGGTAAGTAATATATCTTTGGATTAATATTAATAGCAACCATTATCTGCAACCACAAGTATAATCATTACGATTGCAATGTGTGCATTTAACTTTTTTATTATTTGCTAGTTCTATCATACCATCTATTATAGCTTTTATTTTATAAAGAGCTAACTTAGAGTCATTGTTATCTCCACCATTAGTTAATCTAGGAGTAACAAAGTTACATACCTCTTTTAATTTATCTGTTGGAAAAAGCATAGAAAAGTATATCTCTCCATCCTTTACAAAGTTTTCAATCCATATGTCTGATTCAGTAACCTTCAGGCCACTATCGTGGCCCTTGTATTGATACTCCATTGCAAGATTACCAGTATTAGCCCAAATGTCTTTTTCTGTTTTTACTTCTATTTTACTTGAACCATTAAGTAGGTCATCAATATATTTTTCCCATTGTTGTCCAAATTGTAAATCTATATCAAATTTCTTTAACTCTTTTAAGTCTGTTGATTTATTTAAACTCATCTTTATCCCACCAATCTATAGTAAATACTAGCAATGCAGCAATTGCAAAGCATGTTAAGGTTACTGATACAAATATAAATACTGGTATTAAAAAATCCATTATCTTTTCCTTTTTGTTTTATGCTCTGCCTTTACATCACAAAATAACTTGCAGTTAACACACATAGGTTTGTTGTGGTAGATTCTAATATCTGCTTTACAACAGTCGCTTTTATTAATATATATAGAATTATAATTATTTAAATCCCAATATATTATACTGCCTATTACAATAGTCCATACTATAGATAATGCTATAATTAATTTCACTATCGGCTCCTTTTGATATTAGTTGGTTTTCCAGAACAATCATTGCATAACTGTCTTTTTTTGCCATAAGTAGGCATATGGTTATACTTTTGAAAAAAACTATTACCACTTTGCCACCAGTATTCCCATGTATGATTGCATTTAGTGCAATATCTTAATCCATGGTCTTTCTTTACAGGTGTTATTTTTTCAACTCCTTTAAGGTAATTTTCTATCTCTTCTTTCATATTATCCTTAATTTTATCCATAGCCACACTCCAACTAGCTAATTCGTGGTCAGCACGCCTCTTCTCTGTAATCCTTACATCACTTTGAAAATTGGAATGAAATGTGGCTCTCTTTGGATATTATTTATTAGCCATTAGCTTTTAACAGCTAATTTGTTTTTATTATTGATTTAGAATGAAAACTCTTTTTCAAATGTATTATGCAATTTAATTTGCTTATTCATTCGGTTCATTGGAGTTGTTTTCTTTAATGCCTCAGTACCAGCATTATATAAAGTCCAAACGCTGTTATTGTCAAAAGAAGCATGAGAAGGTTTTGTCCATTCTCTTTTTACTATAGGCAGTTGTCTTTCAGAAATAACACCAAAACCATAAAGTCTGCCTAACATGCTGTAAGCTTCTTTATCACTTAAAGTTATTTCTTTCATTACTGTTGCGTCATGATGAAGAGTTTGGAATTTATCTTCAGCCCCCATCAGTGCATTAAATATCAATGCATTTAACTCATCTAATATACGACCTTGATGCTTTCTCATTACAGTAATTTCTCCATTCATCATAAGATTTTCACAAACAAATACTGTAGCTCCTACGCACATACCAAGAGACATAGACTTGTCGTAAGAATTACGAATACCTATAGATAAACCTACATCATCTATCATATCATTAAGGCTTAGTCCTGTGTCTTCATTATTTCTAAAGGTCATAGTACCGAATAATTGCTTTCCATCTCTTGCAGTACCATAACTTTCAGTGTCTAGAGTTTTCTCAGGTAACATTTTATTTGCGATATTTTTTACATTATCTATAAAATCTATATGAGATACTGGTTGGTAAGAATGAGTCTTTTCAGGAAGTTCCACTTCCTTTAAGCTTTCTATTGTTACCACGTTAGATGTAATTAATGTTGCTCCCATTTCTTATTGTCCTTTCGCTAAGGGGCCTAAAGCCCCGTTGATTATTTAAGTCCTACTACGAAGTCTGATTTGACTAACCTTACACCTTTTATTTCAACACCTTCCTTTAACTCTTTTAAAACACGCTTCTTATCAAGCTTTAGTGTTGTCATAGGTACAAAGTACTCCTTAGGGATTATGTCTTCGTCAATAACATCTACAGACCCTGAAGAACTCCTTACCTTTATTGGGTTTAAAGCAGAATGTTTAGGCAAAGCTTCAGTCAATTCATACTGACTTACTACATATGCTTTCATTCTTTCTTGCTCTTTCTTTAAGAACTTAACATAATTCTTAGCTTTATTAATTTGCTCTACAAAGGTCTCTATTTCTTTATCAAACTTCTTATAAAAGAAATATAAACCATCTTCCTTTCCTTCCTGTTCTAATCTAAGCTCATCTATTTTATTTTTTAACTCATCAGAATTAAATATATCTAATTCTTGGTTAGCTAACAATAAATCACGAGTTATATCAGTTAAACTTCTACTCATCTGTATTCCTTTGCTGTTGTTAAGGTTACTGGTTGACTGGGCTTATCTTGTGCTGCAGTTAAAATAACATTATTAACATCTAACTTTATGTTTAAGGATTCTCTTTCTCTATTAGCAATAGTAGTTACTGTTAGAGACTTAACTAATCCATCATTATCTTTTTTAGGTGTTACACCAAGTATTTTATTTGCATTGTAAGCTACTCTAAAGGAACCTCTAGCTGATGCTATATTCATACCCTCTTTAAAAGATTCTTTTCCAATCTCTGAGACTGTGAATACAACGATGTTATTTTGGGTAGCAAGTTCCATAAGGGCTTGAGATGCTTCTTCTACTTTCATATTATTATCTTTATGATTAGAATGAAACAAACCCATATGGTCTACTACAACTATCTCTGGTTTTATTGGTTGCATTTGGATTCTTTTCTGAATCTCATAAGCTTTACAAGGAGAGTAGTCTATTGTTAGCCACTTAAACTTATCGCTAACTCTACCACCACCTAGTAAATACCTGTTTAACTCATCTTCTTCCATACCTGTTTCCATCATTGCAAACCTAGACATCATCTGTCTTGCTGACATCTCTAACTCTAGGAAATAAGTAGGTCGTTTTAATGCATTTAACCAGTTTTGTAAAAGCATAGTCTTCATAGATTTAGGAGGACCTTGAAGTACTACTACTTCTCCAGGATATATAGGAAATTTCTTTCCATATAAAGAGCCTATATCTATTGGCTTAACATTAGATTTAATAAAGTTAATTAACATATCTTCCATAGCCTCAGCACTTAATGCATTTTGTGATTTCTTTGACTTATAAAGTTTGCATGTTGCTTGACAATGTTTATCCATATGTACATTACTGCAACCATACTTATAACCAGCACCACCATGGCCTTCATAAGTATCGTTAATTAATCGCTTCATTTCATTAGCAGTAAATGGCTTTTCTTCAGTTGTTACTTTCTGACGCCATTGCTCCATAATGGTATTAACTACCTCTTCAGGATATCTCCACCTAAAATGAGAAGACAATACAAGTGCAATCTGATGTCTTGAGCCAAAGCCAACTCCATCAAGCATAGTTTGAATGCATGGGAACTCAACAGGGTCAGGTCTTCTACCTATCTGCTCAGGCTTTACTGATATTTTTAAACTAGACTTCTTTCTAGTTGTAACATCAAATACTGCATCGCATTCAAGTTCTCGTGGCATTTCTTTACGAGGAAACTTAGCTAATGCAATTATTTCATCAGGATGTAAATGTAATTCTGCAGGTTTTAGATAAACTTTAAACAACCCAGATTTACTATTTTTAGTATTAAGCAATCTAATTATTCTAGTTTTATCTGTTACAGAAACATCTGCAAACTCAAAGATACCTTTTGCAGTTAACTCATCTTTTACTTTTAAATGTAAATCTCTAGCTCCTTCCCATCTAAAGCAAGTAGCAGGTATACCTAGATGAAATCCAGTACCTGAAAAGTATGCATTATAAGGGATATTTAAATCATTTAAAAGAATTGTTAGTCCTATTACTTTTTGTCTAGCTTCGTCTACAGTTGCACCATCGATATCTAAAAGAAATTCAGAAGGCATATATATCTTAGAATCAAATCCAGATAGCTTACCTTTTTGTTTTACATATTCTTTTACATCATCGTCATAATCATATAAAGAACAAAAAGTATCTGAAGGTGTTCCATACCAATCAGATATCTTTGCTTCTTCTATGAAATGGTGCCTATTGCCTAAGCCGTGTGCCATTTCTTTTATCATATTACTCCTTTAATAGTTTAGGCAAAAAAGCCTACTTTAATTACTTTAAGCAGGCTCTTTACCATTTATCATGAACTACTATCTATTAAAAGACAGGCATTCCGTCTCCTGCTGCTGTAGCTACACCGTTAGATGATACACCTAACTTGCTATCTCTACGAGTTTCAGCCTTACTTTTAACACTAGCAACAAAGCTATCTGTAAAAGTTACTGGACCTGTAGCATCTTCAGGAGATACAACTGGAGCTACTCTATCTACAACTTCTGTATAACCATTATCTTTTTTGTAAAACAATACATTTAATGATTTACCAATAAGATTTTTAGGGTTATCGTCAATTTGTACATTACCATCTTCAGATGATTCTATACCTGCTATAGCATAATAAAACAAGTTACCAAGACCAAAGTCTTCTTTTGTTTCTTTGTTTATAGCAGACCAAACTCTACATTTGACTGATTCTGGATAGTCAGTAAATCTAAGGTCGATATACTTTGTACCATTCCAGTCTCCTGCATCTGCTGATGCTATTGTTACTTCATGCCAACCTTCTTCAAAGTTAGCTCCACTTGTATTTACTTTAAGATTCAACATATATATGCTCCTGTTCTTATTTTATTGTTTTTAAGCTAAGTGTTTTACCTGAACCTGGGTCTCCGATAATTAAGATTTTAGCACCTTCCCATCCCTTAGCTTTTATGATGTTCATTATTATGCTATAATCTTGAGGCATTTCTTCTGGTAGTTCTTGGCTTCTATCTTTTGCATGACAATATTTCTCATCACGGGCTGTTACCCATATATAAGAACGCTCGCCTTTTGCATTTTTTATTACTTTAGTATAAAGCACAAAATCAAACCATTTGCCTAAGTCCTCTTTAGTACTACCTTCTATATTAGGCATTACTTTAAGAACATTATTCTCAGAGTCATCTTTCAGTTTTCCATGGACATTACATATTACAGATACAGGTATAGAATTAACAAGAGCCATAAATGTATCTAGCTCTGTTTTCATTTCTCCCCATTGTTGTAATTGCAATTTCTTTTTAGGCCCAGCTAATTGTCTTTGATACTTNTTTACAAGTTCTGTCATAGTATCTAAGATTATACAATCAAGTTCTACGCCTTTTTGTTTCTGCCACTTAATAACCTTTTGGTCTACTTCAAGGCTACCAATTTTTACTTTTTCTGACATTTCTGTTCTAACAAATAGTTTACCAAGAAGCACTTTAAAATCTGTCCAAGATTCATATTGCAACAAAGGATATCCGAATATCTTAGAGATGTCGTCTTTACTTCCGAGAGACTTGTATCCGTTCTCGAAGTCGAGGTATAGAGTTTTCATAACTCTCCTTTACTTGTATGTTATTTGGGTGATGAAATTAGATTGAGTCTTTGAATCTTAAGCGTAGTCATTCTGTCACGAATATTATCAAGCAGACGATGCGACACTATTGTGCGAAATTCGGTTTTATTACCGACTCCTGTCTTTACAAGTCTGTCATATGTTTCTTCGTATGTATCTATTATATAATCGAGGACATCTAATTCCATTGTGTAATTTACATCACATTAACTCACATTAAAAAGACTTTATTGGTCTTTAAAAGTTTCTTTAATTTCATCGTAATGCAACGCAATGTGTTTTATTAACTTTATAGTGTATGTACCTGCAATATTAATATTTATTGTATCTTCATTAACATTAATAGTTCCTAATACTGCAGAATTTCCACTTGTATTTTTATGAACAAGTTTTATTGCATGTTCTTCATAATTTAACTTCCAAATAATGTAACTGCCATCATTAAAAGGTTTATTTTCTTCTACTATTTCAGTAAAAATTCTTTTATTTGTTTTCATTTGCTTAATACCTTATATAATTCATTAATTAAATAATTAGACCTTTCTATATGTTTGTCTAAAGGTTTTATCATTCCAGACATTACAAACACATCGTTATCTTTTATTAAGTTTTTTAAAGTAACAAGTGTATTTAACAAATCTTTTTCTTCTTTAATCATATCTTTTACCATATTACTCTTTTCGTTCTAATGGTTCTTTAACATCTTCTGACATACCCCATAGCAAACACAAATATACAATGGCATCTTTAATCCTGCCACGAACATTTTCTCTTTGTGATTTATGTCCTTTTACCCAAGCATTAATACCATCTATATGCTTTAGTAAATAAACCATTAATACTTGCTCTCTAGAAATATCTAAATTATTAGAAATTCTTTCAAAGTTTGCAAATACATTACTTTCTGTATGTGCATATTCTTTCTGTCCATCATCACGGGTTCTTTTTACTGCATTTATTATAAGTTTGAATAAACTATCAAAATTATCTTTTTTCATCATAATACCTTTCTTGTCTATAGTTTTTTAATAACATAATCAATAAACTCTAACAACAAATACCACCCTATAACGCTAAAAGCGAATAGGGCGATATAAGTTACTATTTTAATTATACTTAACATGTTTTAAAGCCTCCTGACTTTTTATAAAATTCTGAAAAGTATAACAATATTATTAGCTTATTATGTTAATATCTCAGGTTTAGTGTAACTCCATTCTTTATCTGGATTCCTTTTTACTTCTCCATCACGCCAAGCTAAAGCGCATTTTACTGTTTCTTCTGGAGCATAATCCCAATTATTATCTTCTTTTAACGCAATACCTTCAAGATGATATTCTCCTGTACTTGGATTGGTCATTTTAAGATAAGTAAGACATAACTCTTTTTTGTTCCATTGATTTTCAGGTCTCAATGAATCAAAGTTTTCATTTAGAATAGTAAATTGCACTAGTTCATAAGGTCTACCATCTATAGTATCTTTATCTAATACTTTAGAATTTAAATTCCCTATAACTCTATTTAATCCAACCTCTTCTATAGCTTGTTGTCTTAGTTGTGCATTTTTAAATGAAAGAGCTTTACTTGCATCCCAATCATCTAACATACCTTCTTCACGTCTATACTTAAACTCAGCAACAGCTTTCTTTTCATCCCTATTACGTTGTGCCATGTTATTTTTACGAATGCGTAAAGATTCAAGCCAATCATGTGTATTCTTTAAATTAGCTTTGTTTGCATTAATAAAGTCTCCATCCCAATTAAATACCATTTTCTTTTGAGGCAAGAACTTACCATTATTACAATCAAAGTAATTCTTGTTTATACCCCATCGCAATCTAATTGGTATCATTTTAGTGCAATAAGAGTCAAATTCGCCTATAGTTAAAAGCGAACCAACCTCCCATAGTCCAGACCATCTATTTGTAAGGTCATAATTTGTATTTATGGTTATTGTATCTTTAGTAATGAATGCAAGAGGGGAATCTCCATAAGTATTTTTATGATTAGGGTCTTGATAGCTACGACTAGGTTTAGGAATAGAACCCCAACCAGCACCCCGATATACTATTAGTTGTTTTGGTTTTAGCTTTATAAATATAAATCGATAATAACTACTTCCAAATCCACCTCTACAAGAAATAGATTGACCCAACTTACCTTTATCTATTAAATTAATAATATTATTTTTAGTTTCTAAATGTCCCATTAGTCTACTACACTCCTAACTAACCCTGAAAGAGGGTCATATTCTTTAACTATTCTTTGAAGATAATAACCTTTAGGTAATGCTACTGGATTATGTTCTTCATGTTTAATGACTGCATCATCACACTTAACAATAACACCTAAGGCACTATCTACATCTGATTGACTTCTCCAATAAGCACTTTTAAGTTCTCTATATACTGTAACTTCTGCTTTATCAAGCATTTCATCAAAATAAATAGCATGACAATGACCTGTTTCTTCGCCATAAGCTAGTTCATGTCTTTTATCACTTCTTTCCTCTGATGTTACTTTGTAGAAGGTGCTTGCCTTCATAGCTGAGTCAAACTGTTCTTTAGTTACTTGCATTAATACTACATCGCCTTGTTGATACTTTTTCATTATTACTCCTATCCTTGATATTGTTCAAATAATTGTTCAGCTGCTTTTTTGCTAAATCTTTTTTCAGCAACTCTACAGATTATTCCTATTATATTATGACCATACGTAGTTCCTTCTGCTTCTTGACATTCTTGCTCCATTTCTGTCAATGTACACGTTTCTAAGTTTAATCTTGACATTTTACTATTCCTTTATGTTTTATTTTTTTTTGTTAAATGCAGAACTTATATAGTGATTATAAAATCTCTGTTCTTTATTAGTAACTTTTTTCTTCTTTTTAAGCAATTCTTTAATTATATTAAATTTTGCTTGAACACTTTTTTTACAATCTTCAATTAATCCTAACATTTTAGTATTCCTTATAATATATTGTTTATTTCGTTTATATTAACATCAGTGTCTACTTCAGTTAATTCCATATCTTCACAAGCTACGCTTTCAGCGTATCTTTCCCATATATCCTCATTAATATACATATCACACATTTTACTTTCCTTTTCTTTTTTTGTTTATTATACTTGTTATATCAGGTATGTCTTCAAATTCAGAATAATCTAATGACATTTCATCTATAGCACAATCTGATGACTTATAAAGACTTGTAAAGCCTCCCTTTTTAAGTCCTTCAGGGCAATCATGCTTAAATGCTTTTCTTTTTAATTTTAATCCATTGTTAATTATTTCAGCTTTTACACCAGGCCTTGAGTCGTTTCTGCAGTTTTTACAAATACTTCTTTTTAAGTAAGTTTTACTTCTCAAGCTTTTAGTTAAATATGCTTCAAAATTGTTATCAGATTGATTTTTTTTACATGAATTGCAATTTCTCATTTAAATTTCCTTTATGTTAGTCACAAGAACTTTGACAGTTCCAAGTAGTTTTACCATCTTTATACTGCAAAGAATACATACCATAACCACAAGGGTCCCAACCTAATTTTTCTTGAATCTTTACTGCTAGTTCTTCAGTAATTTTTTCTTTTATTTCAAAGTTTATAGTGTCCATATACTTATTAGGACTCCAAGTTTTAAAGACATGAGTTTTTTTAATTAAGTTTTTCAATTATTATTTTCCTTTGGTTCATTAGTTATATAACCACCATCAATCATAAATCTTCGTAACTTTATATTAAGTGGAGATTGTAAAGCTTTTAGATGTGCTTGCAAATGAAGGACAACATTAAAGGAGTCATCCCAGTATCTATCAGCACTTTCCCATCCTCCTGAGTTTACTATAGCGAGTATGCCCATCGCACATTCGTACATTAACTCGTCTGGTTTAAGTCTTTTTGAAAGCATTTTATATACCTGTATCTTTCTTATAATACACATTAAGATTGTTTAAATCCATAAGCGATTGTTTTTTTACTTCTTGTTGCAAATTTAAAATCACTTCTCTCATTGTTGCAATATCTGCTATAAGATTGTCAACACTTTTAATTACTTCAACTTTATCTACACCGCATTTAATACATTTCATATTATTTTCTTTCTATAGTTATACCATCTAAATGGTCTAGTTCGTGTTGTACTACATATGCTAAATACCCGTTAAATGTTTGGGTTCCATTAACATCATCGTGCACTTTTACTGTATCATATCTATCTACAGAAAAAGATTTCTTAGGTATTGACATACATCCTTCAGTATGTTTTGTAACAAACCCACTAACAGTTACGTATCTTGGGTTTTTAAAGTATATTAATACATTATTCTTTGCTATAACAAAAGCTCTTTTCTTTATACCTATTTGAATAGCAGCTAAACCTATTGCTTTTTTATGATTACTCATAGCAAGATATAGTTTTATCTTTAAAGCAGGCCACTCATCTTCAGTTACTCCCTCTGATTCTGTATGTAATAAAGTTTTACTAGTAATTAATTTCATTTGTTTAAACTTTCTTTGTTAATATTTATATAAAAGGAAGCACCTTAGCAGTAACTAGCGTTACAAGAGATTGCTATACCAAGGAAATATCTCTTTATGAGACTAAGGTGCTATTATTTAATAATATCCCAGTGAAGGGAACCGCTCCACTTGCGTTAAGTGTTGTCTTTTTATTAGGTGGACAAATAGCATTTAGATAGTTATGTTTATCACGAACATCATGAGATTTGATGTAAGGATATTCTTCAGCAGAATAATAACCAGAGTCCATACGATGAGTAAGTTCATCAGAATAACGCTCAGCTTGTGTCTTATCATTAAAGATAGCTTGGATACATGGGCTAAGATACATCTCATTAGCTTTTGTAAATTCAACAGAGTTAGAGTATACGATATATATTTTCATTGGTATTATTTATTCCTTATTATTATTAACAGATATAGCTTCAAGAGTTTCTTGGGCTATTGCCTGTGCATTCTCTTCTGTGTTATTTGCTATTAACTCAAGTGAGTCCTGTAGAATAGCATTTATATGTGCTGTATCCATAAGTGCAGTGTTATCTGTCTTTTGATTCTCAACTATAATAGACAATATGCCAATTACAGGTATTAATAGTAACACAATAGATAATAAAATTATTTGTAATGTCTCCATTATTATTTATTCCTTGTTTTAGTGCTGTTTATGCTAAAACCCAAAGGAACCTACCCGCACACAGAGATGCGAGTAAGAACCTGTAAGTATGCTAACGAGAAGGCTAAGCGCCAACTTGTTGCTGAACACTGCTATCTAAAG
>JGI24006J15134_10000170_pt1 | contig 47630 bp, 55 predicted proteins | sample LinPmetageLP53_FD_15134 | JGI IMG/M metagenome (IMG submission 15134)
CAACTGATGACCCAGTTTTTAAATTTTTAGAACAAAGACATCAATGGCAACGTCGTAACTTTACAGTTCACACAACTGTGGGTAGTACAACGCATACTGCAGATGGTGCTGCAGATTCAAACGTCTTTAAGCTTGAATGTGGGTATGATTCCACTGGTCAAATAGCAGCAAATCAACAGCCTTTATTTTTACTTGAAGGTCAAGTAATAGCTATTAAAGCTGATGACGGTAGTGTAAACAACTTCAAAATATCTGGTACACCTGATTTAGGTACTCCGGGTGAAGCGGAAATTGATGTGATACCTTTGAATACTCACACCGCTGTTTATACTTCTGGAGCTGAAGGTCAAGTAATTGGTTCAGCTTTTGCTGAAGGAACTGATACTCCTGCTGGATGGGAAGACAGTTTATCCGACAGTGAAGGTTACACTCAAATATTCAAAACAGGAATGAATTTATTTTCAGGTACTGCAATGGCTACTAGGTATAGAGGCATTGGTGATGAATATAAGCGTGTATGGACTGAAAAGCTTATGGAACATAAGATGGATTTAGAGCAAGCTTTCTTATTTGGTCTTGGTAGTGCAGGTAATGCAACAGCAACTACTGATACTATTTTAAGATATACTCATGGTATCGTACCTTACACTGAAGCTAATGGCAAGGTTTACAACATGAGCTACGCTTCTTCTGGATATGACGCTTTCTTAGATGCAATGGAAGATTTCTTTGCACCAGAAAGTGGAAATTCAGGAAACAAGCTTGTACTAGCGTCTCGTAAAGTTATTACTTATCTTAATAAGCTAGGTTCTGGTTCATTTATGAACAATTCAATTGGTGCTGCTCAGTACTCATTGGATGTCACAAATATTCCAGGTGCTTTTGGACACCAAGTAACTGTAGTTAATACTATCTATGGTAACTTGCATTTTGTAGCAGAGCCTTTATTACGTGGGCCTTGGGAAGATTATGCGGTTGCAGTAGACATGGGTAATGTAGCTTACAGACCATTGGTCGGTAACGGCATTTCTCGTGATACTTATATTGAAACTAACGTTCAAGACAATTCGACAGATGGAAGAAAAGACCAGATTATTACTGAAGCTGGTTTAGAAATATCTCTTCCTGAAACTCATGCAGTCTTGAAATTCTCATAGGAGGGAATGAAAAATGGCAGCACAAACTCAAACAGCCTGGGCAGAAACTAGTATTAATGGTTATACTGTACTTTCAAGCACAGCAACTACCGATGCAACCAATGAAGTAAATTGGTCATTAAAAACACCAAAAGCGTTAGATACTTCCAAGCCTTGGTCATTAATTGTGTCAGCTTCGGCTGCTCAAGATGGTGCAGCAGCACCTTTAATGCTTTGGGGTGGATACTCTGATAACTTTGCATTAGCGGGTACAGAAGCTAGAGCAACAGCAACAGATGGTGTTCAAATTGGCGAATTAACTGATGATTTAGGTTATGCAGGAGCTGTATTAGGTGTAAACTTTGCTATGACACCCGGAAGCTCTGGGTTAGCAAATGTTGTGACTATTGCAGCAGTAGCTACTGGTCTGAGACATAATTTACCTGTATTCCCTTATTATGCTTTCGAGCTAATGGCGGATGATGCAGCTACATTACTAGCACATACATTAACATTTAAGATTATACAAAAATCTGAGATGAAAAATGCACCGCTAGCCTCAATTAGTGGCATAGGTTCTGACCCTTCATAAGGTTAGATAGTTAATAATGGTTATGGGGCCTTCGGGCCCCTTATCCTAAACAAAAGGAATTAATATGGCCGCAAGTAAATGGCATAGATTAACAAATATAGATGATGATGATTTAGCTGGAATTACAGGGACTAATAGTCATGTTTTTAGAGAATGCAATATAACATTAAATGGTGGCACTTCAGTAGAAACAGAAAGATTTGACTGGTCATGCAAGACCGATTTTACTATTATTGTTAATTCAGGAAGTAAAAATATTAATAATGCATACGTAGGAGATGCTGACCAAAAAATTACTATAGAAGGCTCTATAGATGGAACTAACTTTGTAGAACTAGACCAAGTAACAGATAAAGACATTGATGCAAAGCCGTATGCTCATATTTATGACTTTGATTCTAAAGGAGTAATGCCTATTATGAGAGTTGCATTAATAGGAACTGGCGCAGGAACTGAAACTATTAAAATTGCAGTAATACCTCACGATTAATGAGTATATTTAAAGACTCACTTGATTGTCATGGCAACGATTGGAACTCATCACCTTGGCGCAATTATATTAGGCTTCCTAAATTAAAAATTGCAAGTGGTGCAGGAACTATTGGCACAAACTTTAATACATATTTGTATGTAATGGAAGAGGATTGGGTAGGTGGACAGATTAAATTATCATATACTACTAGCAGTAATGATTTTTTAACAAGTATCCAGTTAGCTCCACCAAGTTCTACTTTTCAAACTGCATCTACTGCAGACATACAAATACTTGGAACTTTAGGCTCTTCAAAAGGAGCTCTTTCAACTGATACTGGTTATAACTGGGTTGCACCAGGGCTAGGATTAAAATGGATGCCTTTAATCTCCCCTACAACAACGATTACTTCATCAGGAAATCATACAATAGATATTACAGCTGAAGATATAAATATTGAAAAATATTACGATGCTGGAATACATTCTTGGTTAAAATTATCAACTGCGGTTGGTGAAGGTAATGCTCAATATACAAAAGCGTTTCCGATGCAATGTTTAAACAGAAAAGATATTTTATTAGTACATAATTCAATGGCTTGTTGGCCATTATACAATAGTACATCTAATAGAGATTTAACAGTTGTATTGCAAGGTTCTATGAATAAAGGGTCTACTTGGACAGACTTAGATTTTATATTTAATGCAATAGACCCAGCTGATACAGCTACACCTGCAGTAAACACTAATTACATGATTAAGTATGTTATAGAAGGCTCTAGTTATCCTGAATATAACGACTTTAGACTAAAATATTACATAAAAAACGATGGAAGTGTTACTGAAGCGTTGCCTTCAGATTACAATTTTAATCACATTTCATTATATCCAATAGAAAGGCACTAAGATGGCTGGTAAAAAACAAGAACGAGTAAATGTAGACTTGATGACTATTACAGGTTTAGGCAAGGCATTAGCTGCAGTAGGGGCCAAAGGTGCTTCTAAGGCTAAAGCTAAAGTATCTAAAATGGTTGCTAAAGTTGTAAAGTCAAGTAATAAATCAGTAGATAAAGGGTCTGTTAAGAAAACCCCAGTTGTAAGAAAGTCTAAAAAAGCTGCTCCTAATACTGTTGGTGGCAAACCTGGAAAAGGTAAGCCTGGTAAAAAACCTTAATTGGCTAAAGTTACTTCAAATAAAATAGGTAAGCCTTGGTCTGGACAAGTTCCTAATGACCGAAGAAAATATAATACTGACAAGGTTAAAAAAGGTAAAAAATAATGGCAGCAACATTTGAATCAAAAATTGAAGCTATGATAGGTAATACTAGTGCAGAAGCTAGTTTTATTCAAGACGCTTTAGCTGCTTCAATGTTAGAAGTTATGAAATCTTTACCTTCTGACCTAACTATCCCTTTATGCTCTAACATAGTAAATCTTAGTGCAGCTTCTACTCAAATATCTGTTAAAGACAATGCTGTTGTTTTAGCTGTCTATTATGCAGATAATGGGTTAGAAGCAAGGGAGGTGTCAAATGCAATGTTTAACAAGCTTAGTGATTCAACAAGTATTCATGAAGCTTCTCAATTAGACCCTGTATTTACAATTAAAAATAATGCTTCTGGATTAGCATTAATGCATGTATATCCCGCTCCTTCTAATGGGGAAATGTTTGTATTTCAAGACCCTACTTCAATTAATTTATCTCATGATTTTACAACAGGTTCTTATGCAGATATTCCTTTAGTAGCTCAAGAGTTAGTTATGATTTTAACAGGATTAAAGGTTTTACAAATTGAACTTGGTAATGCAAAAGCTTCAGAAGACCCTGAGTTAATTCAAATGGTTACAGCACTTATTAATGCTTTACAAGCGCAATATCAAATTGAAGCAAGTAAACTTTTTGGTGCTCCTAAAGAAAAGTAAGGAAAATTAAATGACTGGAAAAGAAGCATTTGAGTTAATAAATCAGCATCACCCAACTTTAGGGGGAACAGAAATTATTTTGTATTTAAATAATGCAATTAAGCATTTCTGTAGAAAAACTGAAATATTAAAACAGTCTTATTCGCAGACTTCTACTGCTGGAACAAGGTATTATACCTTAGACCCAACTATTATAAAAATTATTAGCGTTTCAGTTGATGATGTTGATATTCCTAGAATGATAGGAAAGCCTCCAATTGAAGATGATGAGCTTGCTGATGATGGTACTACTGCTAATAATTTAGGCGCACCTGGGTCTGTTTCTAATGAAAGAATGTTTTATGTGGATTTAGACAGACTTGGTATAGTTGAAAAAAGAACAAGCGCTACGGTTAGAGATGATATTACTTCTAATTATCAATCAATTAGTGAAACAGGATTAATTATACGAATTAAGTGTATTGCAGGACCTGAAACTGATTTTTCTACTCATAACATTCAAACAAAAACAAGTGGAAGCATATTAGGTGACGCTTCTGGAAATGCTTCATTTGATAATTATGTTCTTGATTATGCTATTGCTGAAGGATATCGTTCTCCAGCTAGTTTTGACATACAAAGAGCTGAATATTTTGAGTCAAGATTTGAAAAAGGAATTAAGGAAGCTAAAAGATTTGCTAGGTCTAGTTATATATCTACAGGAAGGATATCTCCAGTTGACTTTTAGTAAGGACACAAATGCAGCTAATAATTTTAGCGCAGATAGTAATGTAGCTTCTGACTTTAGTGCAGATGCTAATGTTGCGTCTAATATGATTGAAGACAGGCAATATAGGCCTTATTATAATCTAAAGTTTAATGAAGTAGAAGATTATTTTTATAGATACGACGCTCCTTCTAATTCGTTTGAATCTGAATGGTGTTTTGGAGATTGGGTAGGGTCATGGCAGGTAGCTTAATAGCCGATAAAATTAAAAATGTTTTTCAAAAATTAGTTTTTTGGCAAGCAAATAAAATTTATAAAACAGCAGCAGATAACGAAACTGATGTAGAAATATCAACTATTAATAACAATTTAACTCTTGGTGGAAGCGTAAACTCTACAGGAACCTTAACAGCCTCTTCAGTAGATGTTAATGGCGGAAATATTGATGGGGTTGTTATTGCTTCAAGCACTATTAATAATAATGTTACAGGCAATATTACAGGGTCGGCTTGGACAGGAAATTTAGCTGTTTCTGGTGATGTTACAATTGCAGGGAATGATTTAACTTTTACTAAAACAGATAATAGCGTAGATGCTAATATAAATTTTATTAATGATAACCCTGGAGGAACTGATGGCAGAACCTTAAGGATTAAAGCTGTTCATGAACATGATTCAGTACAAACAAGCAGTTTTGCTACAGACCATAACTATAAAGATTTAACAACAGAATGTGATGGCATTAATACTGTAAAAAGTGTTGGAAATAAACAAATTACTGGCATAAAAATTCAACATTTACCTTTTGAAAATCCATTATATGATTTTGGAACAGACACCTTAGAAGACGGATTTGCATCTCAATTAAATGGAGAAATTAAGATTGATGCGCAAGGTGGTACAAATACAACAGGAAGAGTCTTAATTGGTTCTGAAGGACATACTAGTAATGTTATATTGCTTGGCACCACCTTAGCTGATGGCAGTCATAGACCAATTAAGTTATCAGTTGACAATTTAATTTTATCTAAAGATACTAATAATAATCTTATACAATCAGGTGCTGATGGCCATCCTGAAGATTTAACTATAACTGCAGAAGACTTAGCTATAGACTCTCAGCATTTTGATTTAACGGCTGCAGGTAGAGTAACTACTTCAGGTGACATTAATGGAGCTAGTCCAGCAGAAATGGCAAGGCTAGATGGGTTAAGCATAAATATTGTTACGGCTTTAGCTGCAAAAGCAAATGTTGTTGATAATATATGGACTACTAGCTTTAAAGGAAGAGCTCTAAATACAACTTCTACTAGCGATTATCATACACTTAATATATCGTCTTTAGGCAACTTATGGAGCACTACTATTTCCGACCCAACTTCAATTACTGCTAGTATAAACCAATCTGGTATGTTGATAGCTCCAAGAGCAGGAAGTTTAGATAATATAAGAATTGCAGGTACAACCGCTGATACAGGTGCAAATGATGCCTTTAAATTTTATATCTATAAAGCTACTCTATCTCAGGGGGGAAGTAGCCATACTGGGACTCTTATAGGTACAAGTAGTGCTATTACTTCTGCAGCTGGCAGAACTTTATTTCAAAGTAATGATTTTAACAGCAGTAATACTTTTTCAGAAGGCGATACGTTATTTGTGTTTTTTAAAAAAGATGCAAACTCTGGTAATCAAGATATATTTTTTAATATAACTTTAAGCGGAAAATATACTTCTTAAATAAAGGAAAGAAATGGACGATACTTTAAAAACATCGGTTGTAGGCGTAACTGGAAGTGCTGTAACAGGTCTTGGTATATTACCTGATGTAGTGTCTGTTGTTGTAGGGATTACTACTATTGTATACTTAATAATTAAAATTAAATCTGAATTATCTAAAAACAAAGAAAAGGAGTAAAGATGCCTGGAATGATAGCCTGGTTGACTAAAACCTTACTCTCTGAAAAAGTACTTAAAATGGTTTTATGTGCTATTGGAGATTACCTTGTTGCATCATCTAGCAATAAACTTGATGATAAAATATGGGCTAAGGTTAAAAAAGTCTTAAACGTTGGAAAATAGAATAGCAACTATTTTTGAGTTAACCCAAGTACTTGACAATCCTGGTCAGGTGCTTGAAGCATTAGGTGTAGTTGAGGACACCGTCTTTAGGAAAGTGCCAGTTAAGTGCACTCATTGTGAATGCAAAAAGTTTGAAACTTTAGAACTTGTTGGAGTTTCTACCAAGCCTTTATTTTATGAGTGTGTCGCATGTGGTGCTTTACATCTGAAATACACCAGAGATTGGGTCGAAAAGCAGTTTTCTCACATTAAAGGGTTATGGACTAACCCTAATGATTGGGAAGAACCAGAGGACGCAAATCTCTACAACTAGGAGAAATATGGATAAAGGCGTAACTAAACGCTTTATTGTAACACCAGATAAGCATGCCCCATTTGAGGACAAAAAAGCTATTAGAGTGTTAAAAAAGGCAATAGAAATAATTCAACCTGATGGTTATATAGACCTTGGGGATTTTGGAGAATGGGGCAGTGTGTCTCATTGGCAATGGAAAAGGAAAAAGAAACCACCTTTAGAGTATATTATCCCAAGAGTGGATAAAGATGTAGAGGCAGGCATTGCGCTTCTTGACACTATAGATGAAAGCCTTGATAAAGCTAATGTAAAAATTAAGCATATGATTCAAGGAAACCATGATGAATGGCTTGATATGTTTGTTGAAGAACATCCATATTTACCTCAATATAAATTTGACAAAGCTATGAACTTAAAAGAACGAGGTTATAAGTATCATAAAGCTGGAGATTATTTAAAAATAGGAAAGTTGCATTATTATCATGGACATCATTTTGGAGGACAATATCATACTGCAAACCATTTAAGAAGGCTTGGTACATCAGTTATGTATGGACACTGGCATGGTATTCAGATGATGGGTGCTACAAGCATGTCAGGGCCCCTAGAAGCTTGGAGTATTGGTTGCATGAAGGATATGTCCAAAGAGAAAAATAAGTGGCTTAAAGGGCGTCCTATTGATTGGGCTCATGCGTTTGCTATAGTTGATTACTATCCAGGTGGTGGATTTACCGTAAGTCTTGTAAGAATTGTAGACGGGAAAGCATCATTATGGGGTCAGGAGTTGAAAGGGTAGCAGATGGTTTGTTCGGGATACTATTCATTATGCTTGGTGCAGTCGGGGACTATCTTGACAAGCATCCTATGGGAGGCTACATGTGCCCAAGATATTGCGCTGTGGAACACGAACATATAATGGAGAATAATGGACATATTTCAGATAATAGAGACACTGGGAATACCTGTAGCTGTAGCTGTGGGGCTAGCGTGGGTTTGCATGTATCTGATAAAGTTCATAACCAAGGATGTTGCAAAGGACCTAAAGGGACTTTACGAGATAATTGTAAAGTTAATAGACACAAACAGAATAGCAAAGGATGAAATTAAAAAAACTATGGCTTCTGTGAATACAATAAAAGATATCTTTATTAAGATAACAAAGAAGGAGAAGGACTAATGGCATTTTTTGATAGGCAATTTTCACAAGAAGGCGGGAGCAATTCTCCGTTAAATAAGATGATGAATACGACAAACAAGGCTATGGAAGACCCACGTCAATTTGCAAGAACTTTTAATCCACAAGATACTGATGATGTAAGAAAAATGCAAGGTATGCTTGGTGTAGAAACAGATGGTATTCTTGGGCCTAAAACTTTATCAGCATTACGAGAATTACAAGGCGTTTCACCTCAAGCGGCTCCAGAGGATTATTCTGGTGAATCAGAAGAAAGTCAATTTTCTGATATGGAAGGTTTTGGTGAAGATTTTGGCGATTCAGGGTTTGATTCTTTTAGTAACAACATGGGAATTACACCATATAGTCCAGGCGCTTCAAGCTTTGAGACTCCTGAAGAGTTTATACAAGGAATGGACCCTAATTATATGAATGAGACTAGCTTAAATATGTCTGGTGAAATGCAAGGGCCTACGTCTCAAGAAGTTCAAGACCAGTTTAATAATCAACAAGACATTCAAAACGCTATTAGTCGTCAAGAAGACCCCTATATGTCTTATGAAGACATGGAAATAGATAGGTACGATGAAAATGGAGTTTTAATGGATGAAGATTATGATTCATTTTTTGATAGTCCAAACGTAGAGTTGGGTGGATTTAATACTCCATACGATGAAGCTGGAGTCTTGATGGATGAAAATTATGATTCATTTTTTGACGGTCCAGGAATAGAGCTAGGTGGGTTTAATACTCCAGGCAAAGGCCCTGGTTCAGCAAATACAAATAGAATGGCAATGTTATTAAGAGGATTGAATCCTGAGCTTGATAAAACTTATCAATTAGATATGAACTCAAATACTCCATCTACTAGAGCTGGCGTTAACAGTTTTGACCCAAGGTTTATGCAAACACCTAAACAAAGTAGGTCTGCATTGCGAAATATTATTAATCAAGCATTGAATGTTACAACAAGGAAATAATGGCTAAACAAGCTTTAGTGTTAAATGGATTTACGGGAGGAATTAATAAAGATTCTGACCCTAATGATTTACCTTCAGAAGGTAGAGGAAACGACCAACTTGTTACATTAAAAAATATGTTAGCAGATAGAGGTGGAAAAGTTGTTACTGCTAATATAAAAATTACATCTGGTGTAGCAACAACTGGGACTAACAACACTAGCGCTGATGAATTATTAATATACAACAATGCTTTTTATAGAGAAGTTGGCTTGTATAAAGTAGGAAGAGTTGTAAATTGGAGTGCCAATACAGCTATTTCAAATACAGCTAATACCCCTACTGCTATAGGTTTTGAGTCTCAAAACGATACAGCTGAATTAAATATTGAAGTATCAAGCAGTACTGATGGAAGTCTTGCTATATTTATGGGAGGTTCAGCAAGTCAAAATTCAAGCACTAACCCTGTATTTAATGATGCAGCCCTAACTAGTTATGCTATTAATGATTTTGTTAGGTCTACTTCTGATGTTAATGGAAGCTCAGGCTCTTGGAGATGGGGATATGGAATTTCTGATTTTGGAAGTTTTTCTGCAATTAGTCAATTTCCTAATCTCAGGCAAAGCATATTGCTTACTGCTAATGCTAACTACGATACAGAAAATGCTGTTCCTAGTGGTACTGCTAATTTAATAGAAGATACTTCAAATGGATTAAAAGTTTTGAATGGTTGCGAACACGTTCATGGCGATGTAACTAATCAAGCTACAATTCATAAAAACGGCACTCATACAGTACAATTTATAAACGGTGCTAGTTATTATGTAGAATATCTTATAGATTCAGTAGGTAATACAGGAAACCTTACTATAAAAATTAAGCATGGTGCTACTATTATTCATAGTGGCGTAGTTGCAATTTCTGGAGATTCAGGAACTGAGGTAAAATACGGTTTTACTTTTGATTTTGCAAGTTCTACTACAAGTGCTGTAAATACTGATTTTACTTTTGGTGAAGGTGCTGCTTTATCTCTATCTAGTGGCGGAAGTTCGTTTGTAAAACTTAAGCACATAAAAATACTTTCAAATAAACACGTAAGAACTGCTCAAGATTCAGCAGCTTTTGTACTTCCTAAAAATACTACAGATGTGTCTATGGATTTTCACTCTACTGCTTTTGATGCTTATGCTAAAANCCAAGCTCAAAACGTAACGAGTTTAGGTCACTTGTCTTTAATTCAAGGTTTTGATAGCACTAATAGCACTGCATTTGACCCAGCTATTTATTTTAGAGTTGGAAGCTCTCCTTTTACTGGAGCTACAAATGGAATATCGGGAAGCAGTCTTGATATTGCTAATAAAGATATATTTTTAGAAATTAACGTTGACCCTAGCGGAGCAATAGATACTGCAGATTTTACAGAATTATATGTAATAGCAGATTCAGATGGGACTGATTATAGTACTTCTGCTGATGGAGACGGATATGCAAAAGCGTGGGTTATTTCTAGAGCAGAATTAGAAACGCAAGGATGCTGGCAGCAAAAAGGAAGGATAAAGTTAACCTCAGATTCAGCTACTTATTTAGGGGCTAGTTTAAATGAAAGCGATATTAGACATATAGTAGTTGCAGCTCAATTAAAAGATGGTTCTACTACTTATAATAATACTCCTGTTTTTAATTTGTTTGAATTATCTATTGCTGAATCTTCAGCTTTAGGTTGGAGTAACTCTACTATTCAACTATCTCAGACTGATTCAAGAAATAATTTTGAAAGTCTGCCTAGTAATTATACTTCTACTTTTTCTTTTGGTATATCAAATAAGTTAGATTTAAAACTTCATAAGCCTTCAGCAGGATATAAAGGAAAGATATATTATCAACTTTTAAATGAATCATCTACACCTGACTCTAGTGAAAGATTTTTATTAGCAGAAGTAGATTCTATTGATGGAGTAACCAATAGCATAAATAATGAAACAACTGCATGGGGTGGCGGAACTAATTTAACTTTATCTTACCCTAGCATTCCTATGGCATCTACATTTTTATTTGAATCAGGTTATCCTGAAAGAACTAAAAATATTAAAGCTACTTGGAGGACTGCAGCAGTATCAAATAGACAAGTTTATATAGGAAATATAACGCAAGAATCGTTTTCAGTTATAGTAACCTTTGTAGGAGGTGTTACTGATACAATGACTTTAGCTTCTGGAAACTGGAGTGATTATGGATTGTCTAATGGAAGTATTGTAGAAATTTCAGATGCAGAGGATGGTAGTAATAATGATACTTTTTTATTCACTTCAACAAACGATGATGAAACAACATTAACTAATATAGATGGCACAGCAGCTTCTATTGCTGCTGAAAGTAACGATACTGTAACTTTGTCTATTAGAGAGCCTGACAAAATACTTAAAGCTCCTCCAGGCAAAATATATGGATTTTCTGATTTAAATTTTGTTGATTTAGAACTTGGAGCTGGAACAATTAACTGCTTAAAAGTGTCTGGAGATAGATTGTTAGTATTTTCAGATGATAGCCTTATTATAGTTAATATTGCTCAAGACTATGAATTTTTAGAAGCTACTATTCCTGGAATGGGAATAAAAAACAATAAAAATGCTGTAAACGTTGATGAAGGCGTAGCTTTTGTTAATAAGCTAGGAGTATATTATTTTGACGGAGAGCGATTAAATAACTTGTCTGCTTCTTTTATAGATACAATATTTGCTAATTTAGATGTAGGTGGAATTGCTTATGACCCTAAAACAAAATTAATATTAGTATGGAAAGATGTAAATCCTGATGAAATATTTGGGTATTCATTAAAGACTAAATCTTGGGTAACTGAGCTTGATATTTCTGCGTTTCAATTAAATACTAATTCTTTCTTATATAAAAATGAAATGTATTTTATTAATGCAAGCAATGAATTTAAAAGAGTTGATAATACTGATACTAGTACTAAGTCTATTACATTACAGACAGGTAGAATATCTTGTGGAAATTTTGCAATTCAAAAATCTTTTATTAAATTACACTTGTCGCTAATAAGTCCTTCAAACGCATTTACTATTAAATTTGCAAATGGAAATGCAACTCCTGGAGGCTCTGTATCTGTTGATTCTAGTGCAGGTAGCGGAAGTTATGAAATTATTATACCTGCAGCTTATAAAAATGGTAAAGATATTACGTTTTTAATTGAAGATGCTGATGCACCTGCTGGCTTTGAAATATCAGATATGCAAATTGTTTATAGAAACAGAAAGGTTATTTAATGAAAAGTAAAGAGCAAAGAGCAGCTTTACATAGAACTCCTCAAAAGACAATTAAAGGGATGACTAATAGGCCAAATGCAACTCGAATTATTCAATCAGGTGATAAGATATATCAAGAAGTAAAAATAGACGGGCAATCTCTTTATACTGAAGTAAAGACTACGAAAGGCTAAGAATGAGTTTTAAACAGGCATTAAGAAACACTCAAATTAATCAAAGATACGCAAACCAAGCAGATAGCATGTCTAACCTTAAAAGACAATCTCGAGATTCTTATAATCAATATGCTAGCGGGGAAAACAAAAGAAATAATTTAGCAGGTTTAGCTGGAGATACTGTTAATTTAATGGGTTCTGCTGGAAATTTTTTAAACAATGCTGGAAAAAACTTAACTACAGCTGGAGCTAACAATATGAGCTTTAACTTGTTTGATATGTTAAAAGGCAAAGGTGGGTTTTCTGGAGAAGGCATTAACCCTATGACTTTAAATCAAATAGGCGGTACAAGAGGTTTTATGGATACAATGGACATGTATGGGCTTAAAGCTCCTAATTTTCAAACATCTGCTAATATTTATAGCAGCGACAATCCTTTAAAAGGGTTTTTAGAAAACTTTCAACTGCCTTTAAATAATAATGCTCCTGTAAATCCAGTAGCTCCTGTAAACCCCGTAGCTCCTATGAGTCCAGTAGCTCCTGTAAGTCCAAAAATAAAAACTTTTAACAACAAACCAAATAATTATATAATTGGTGAAGCTAATCCAACATATGGACCAATGTAAAGGCAAAGTAAATGAGCGTATCGCAATATAGTAATTATAATAAAATAAACTTTATAAAACCTATTTCCAACTTAGGTTCTGCATCAAGTCTAACTAAAGCTGGAGGATTAGCTAGTAAGTATGGAGGTTTTTTATCTGGAGCAAGTAAAGTATTAGGCCCTGCTGTTATGGGCTTACAAGTAGCAAATATGCTTCGAGGTGCATGGAAAGCAGGAGAACAAGCAAGAAATCAAATTACTAATTTAAATCAACAAAGTGCTCAAATTAGAAATAATTTAACTAATAATGCTAAAGATTTAAGAAGTGACTTAACTGAAATAAACGAAGAAACTTCAGGAGATATTGCTAATTTAGGGGAAGAAATTGGAGAGCGATTTGAAGGTGCAAGCGGTATGCTTGGTCAAGTAATAAAAAGAGGTAGAGGGTTATCTACAGGAGCTGAAGGACAATATCAAGCAGAAACAAGCTCAAGTTTAGGAGATGCTGCTCAACAAGGCATTGAAAGATTAGATACGCAACGAGGTAATCAATACTCATCTCTTATTGATAATTTTAGCAGAGATAGAAGCAATAGTCAACAATCTTTATTAAATATGGCCTCTCAAAGAAAACAATTAGAATCTAAAGACAATATGTGGGAGAACTTAATATGAGCACTGCAAGAGATTTAATGCAATTTGCTAACAGCCAATTTCAAAGACAACAACAAAAAAGAGAATATCAAGACAAGCGAAACATGCAGTTTGCGCAAATTGCTGATGCTAAAGATAAAGAAAATAAGGTTATACAAAGTCAAAGATTCCTTAATGATGCTGTAAAATCCTTTAGTCAAACAGGGTGGAATGAAGACGGGACTTATACTAATAAAAGCCCCAATAAGACTGAAGCTATAGATGGCTATTTAGCTAAGATGGATAGTACAGGACAGGCTGGAGACAGGTTTATGATTAACCAACAACTGAGTCAAGTTACTAGCAGTACTCTAATGGGAGATGCACAAAAGCTTACAGGTAAATTAGCTCAATGGGAAGCTGCAAATGCCCATAGAAAAGACGACTTGAAGATGTTTGGCGGGACTTATGAAAAAGATAGAAAAGCTTATTTAAAGCAAATAGGTGCTGATAAGTTATATGCTAACCTTCATGGATTAGGTGGTACTGCTAAAGCTATGGAACTTACTGGCTTAGCTCCAGATAGTTTTGATAAGAAGGATGCCAGTTGGTTACAATTTGCTAAGGATAATAAGCTTGCTACTACTGGAGCTGCTATAGGTACTGCAGTTGTTGGGGGTGGGGTCTATAAAGGTATTTCTTCTGTAGTCACTACTATGGGAGATGCTATTGCTAGAGGTGAAGAGCTAATTACCAGTAAAGGTAAAGGGAAGGAATTAGTAGCTAAATTAACTAAAGATTTAGAAAAATTAAAACTTGGCGGGAGTGCAGCTGATGCTAAACATGCTGCTAAGTTAGAAAAATTTCTTGCAATGGTTACTAAAAGAGGCTATATAGACAATGCTTCACGTATAGCACTCTCTAAAGTTGCATCTAATTTTCCTGGAGGTGAAGTTGTTAAAACAGGTAAGGTTGCTTTAGATGCTGCTGAAAAAGCACTAAAAGGGCTAGGTGACCCTACAACAACTTCAAATGTATTAAGATTCATGAAAAAAATACCTAAGTTAGGAGCAACACTTGGTATTGGTATAGCAGGATATACAATTGCAAAAAAACTAACATCAGGGCTAACTGACGCTGCTGTAGGTGAAGAAGATAGTANAGCNGGTAAAATCGCTGGTGTAGCTGGTGGTAGTGCTGGAGCCTTGGGTACAGCTGCAGCAGTAAAAGCTGCATTTAAAACCATTGGAGACAATATTAGTAAAAAAGGGACAAGATGGGCTCTGACTAGAGTAATGAAGCGTGGTGGTCCAGCATTAGCTGCCAAATTCATTTTAAAGGCAGGTTTGGGAGGGATTGCTGCGCCAACAACAAGTGGTATAGGGACTATAGGGGCGGCTATATGGATAGCTTCAGATGCATATGAGATAGCAAAAATACTTTCAGAAGACGACTAAACAAAGGTATATTTAGCCCATGGAACAACAACAATTTCAACCTGTTTGGACTAAAGAACAAGTTAAGCAATACACTAACATTTACCAAGGTAGAGGGCATCTTTTATCCCCTGAATATAAAGACAAAATAGAACAACATTCAGCGCATTATAATGTGCCTTTTTATGAAGGTGAAGGCGGAATTTTAAGCGCTATAAAAGCTGGAGCTCAAGGATTTACTGAAGCTTTAACCCTTAATATATATCAAGGTGATAAGCCTAAAACTCAGACTGAAGCTATAGCTAAGAACATAGGACACTTAATAGGATTTGCTCCTGCGATGGTAGCTGGGCCTTTAGGCAAGATAGCTAAAGCAGTTAACAGCAGAGGTCTAAGTAGAATGGCTGGATATATTGGGGCTACTGGCAATAAAATTTCTCCATCTATGATAGCAGCTGATTGGGCTACTAAAAAAGCTTCAAAAATAGGTAATCTTGCGTTAGCATCTGTAAATAAAAAAAATGTAGACAATTTAACTAGCGTAAGTAAGCTTTTATTAGGCGGTGGGGCAAGAAATATATCTCATCAAGCTTTTCATTTAGGAGTAGCTTCTGCAGTTGGCACACTTCCTGAAATGCTTAAAGGTAATTTTACTCCATCTATGGAAGCTTTTATGGGCGGGGCTACAGCAGGTTCTGTGTTTGGTGTTTTAGGAAACCTTACAGGGCCAACTTTACAAAAAATGTTTAAATCTAGCAATCCTGAAACATTACAAACTGCAGAAACTTATTTAAAAGGTATATTAGGAGCAGGGGCTCAAGTACAACTAGCTGGAGCTCAAGATGCTACTACTCCAGAGCTAGTATATGAAACTATATTAGGGGCTTACTTTGGTGCTAATGCTGGTCAATGGAAAAATGCTAGGGCTGGTAAAGTATATAGTAAAATTTTAAAAAAGGGTGCTGAAGGAACTAAGGCTGAAAAAGACCAATACAAAGAATGGGTTAATTTAACTGGTAAGGATATAGAGCAGCATCCTTTTACAATAAAAGAACCTGTTGAAGTACAAGAAGCTTTAAAAAAGTATCAAAAAGATTTAGGTGACCCTAATCAAAATTTACGAGGTTTACATTTAGAGCAACTTGCTAAAGAGCTTAATCTTGACATAGAATCTTTAAATAAAAAAATATCAGAAAAAACTCCTGAAGGTTTTGCTAATGAAGGTGAATACGTAGCTGGCAAAAAAGTTATTAGAGTCCGAGAAAAAGATTTAACTGATGCTCCTTATGTTTCAACTACAGGTAATATAGGAGATGCCATATTAGCTGAGATTACTGGTAGGTATGGGCTACCTACAATTAATTATGTACCTTTTAGAGGCAAAAAAGAAAGAGTTGTAGGACTTGATAGAGCATTAACAGAAGACCAAGTGCAACAAGCTTTTCCTGCTATAGTCCAGGCAAATAAAACTTTAAAGATTAAAAAAACAGATTCAAAAGGCAAAGACACTCAGCAACCTATTGATATAGCTAATATGAACGATGGTCAAAGAAAACAAATAGCTAAAAATTGGTGGGCAGTTAAAAACGCTAAAGAAGTTTATTTAGTTACTCCATTAGGAGGCAAAGCAGCAAAACGTTCCATTTATGATAGATTTCTTAAATGGCCTGCTCAATTTGCTAAAGATGCAAATAAGCCGTTATTTGTACTAGATAGCAACACAGGAAGGTGGAGTAAGTGGAATACACGAGTAAGAAACTTTGAAGCCATAAAAAGGCCACCTAAGCCTTCAGTTGCAATATCTATATTAGGCACTAATCAATTAGCAAAAGGTTCAGCTAAAAATATTTATGGACCAATGAAGTCTTGGCTAGGTGCTCACTTTAAACAAGCCCCTATTGCAAATACAGTTCAAAAGTTAGCTAATAAACAAAATAAAGCTAAAGTTAAAGATATACAATCTATATTTACTGCAAAAGGTATTGCTAAAAAAGAACTTGATAAATTAAAAGATTTAGAACCTACTGATGATATACAGGCTAGTCAAAAAGCGTTACAGGCAAATATAGAAAATCTTGACAATCGATTAAAAACATTAGAAACTGAAACTAGTGCAGAGTTTATTCAAAAAGCAGTAAAAGAAATTGTAAGGATTAAAGAAGAAATATCAGACGTAGATGAGTTTAGTTCAGAAAATGATAGAAGGGTAGGAAATAAATCTTTACAAATTACACAAGAATATCTTAAAGATTTTTGGGGTAAAAAAGCTGAATTAAATACTTTATATGAGCAGCGTGAAAAGAAAATAGAGTTAGCTGAAAGTATAGATAATATTTTATACAAACAATTTGGTGAAATAGGAAGTAAAATAAATCGTTCTGAAGAAGCTGTTAAAGCTATAGAAGACTTAGTAGGTAACTCATTTACAATGCCAGAGTCTGGTAAAGGGGAAATACGTCAAGCTTTAACAAGGTTTAATCTTGGAAAGCCTATTATACATTATCAGTCTGATTCTGTTAGTTACAATAAGATGAAAAGCAATGCTAATCCAATTAGTAGAGCTGGAAACAGAAAGCATCAAATAGAGCCTGAAAAATACATTGAAACTGTGTTTAAAGAGATTGCAGGGGGCACTGAGTCGCCTTTAGCTGTTTTAGACCATGTTACTAGGTATAGTGAAAAAAGAGGCTTTAACGTCGATATGGAGATTTCTAGGTTTAGAAGTAAGCATCCAAAAGAGTATGCGAAATTTATTAAAAATATATCTCAAAAAGCTTCTAAAGATGGTATGTATATTTTTGGTGGTGCTAGTGATAAAGACCGATTATATTTTATGAAATATCATCCTGAATTAACTAATATTTCTGCTAAAGATTTATTTAAAACAGGCATTACTAACGCTAAAGAATTAAGGCTTTCTAGAGAACAATCTAAATCTGAAGAAGGTTTAACTACCGAGCAACATGATAAAGCATTTATATCTAATGTTTTGTATGATTTGTCTATGAATGGTTTAGAAACTAATATAGCTGGATTGCAAAAATTTGTAAAGGCTAATAGTGAATTTGTAAAAGGTTCTGCTCCATTCAATAAGCGTGCTCAAATATGGTTTACTAATTCATATAAAGCTGATTCAGAATTTGTTAAGAAGGCTTATGAGTCTGATGGTGGCGTACTTAATGCTAATGATAAATATAATGTAATAATAGTCAAGGATTTAAAGAAAGAGCTTGAAGATTACGGATTAAATTCTTTAGAGAATATTGAAAATCCAGAGCATGTTGATGGAGCTATTATAGTTCCTGACCGATTACTTAATGTTATTAATAAAGATTTTGGAGTTCCAGACTCAGGTCAAAATAAGTCTTTTATAGTATCGCCTAATGCAGAGCATGGAGCATTGCTTGGTAAATATATGATGCATTCTGCTGGGCCTAAAATGAGTAAACTTATGGAAGCTCAAGGTTTACATATGATTATGCAGGAATCAGCTGTTAAACAGCGTGGTACGCGTGAAATAGGTGATTATTTTGTAGAAAATGGTAAATTAGATATCAAAGCTAAGACATATGAAATAAATCCTGAGGATGTGCGTGGTAGTTACAGTGTATATGGCAATGAGCACTTTTTTGAGCCGCAACGATTACCTAAACAAGTTATGATGAACATGCTTCAACAAACTCATAATAATATGGACCAAGCTGTAATAGAAAAAGCGTTTGATGATATTATCGGTAAGCGTTGGGCAGGTAGCAAAGAAAGTAATGATAGACTTGCTAAATATATAAAAGAGTCAAATGAAGGCAAAGAGCCTGAAGCTAAAGCTGAAGAAATTATTAAAAATATAGAAGAAACTTCTATGGTAGATATTGTAGAAGCTATTAGAAATGAATCTTCTCCAGTTCTTGCAGAAGCAATTTATCAAAAAATGTTAAAGGTAACTAAAGAAACTGTTGCTAATGAATATAAAAACAATGAAATTAATAACGTTGAGTATGAGCAGTATCTAACAGAGTTATCTGAGTTTAATAGCATTACAGACAGAATGATTAAACAAGGTACCATGGTATCTGAAAAAGCTAGAAGTGCAGGATATAATATTAATGCTGATTCAATATACAATCATAAATTTATTAGAGACTTTAAAGCTAAAGCGGTTCAAAACTTTTTAGTTAATTCTGCTACTAAGCCTCATATGGGTAATTCGGGCTCAGCTTATATGCGTCCTTATGATAAAGCAATGCAAGTTAACCTTGATAAATCTAATGAATTGCTTAATAGGGCTAAGATTGACCCTAAAACTGGCAAAGAAGTTCCAAATAAAAAAGGTGCTAATTATAATGATGAAGTATTCTTTTTAGATAATGGTCATAAGAAAACACCTATTTGGTTAAAAAACCCTGCAGGTAAAGAGTACTCTGAGCCAAAGACACTTGAAGAAGTATTTAATATGTTTAACAAAGCTAAAGGTAAAAGGCTTGAGTACCTAACCGAAGTTCTTACTGCGGCTACTGTACGAGTTCCTATGGATTCTGTATCTGGTATGCAGGTAATGAAATTTGGCGGGTTTACTGGACGAAAAGGTCATGGCATTTTATTACACTCTAAGGCTATGAGAGCTGAGGGTGGTGCTGATTTAGATGGTGATAAAGCTTTTTATTATTTTGGTGGTACTCGTGGCATGTCTAAAGATATGATGGAGCAATTCTACAAAAATAAAGATGAGTTTCAATATACAGATTCAAAAGGAAACGTCAAGACTAAAGATAATAAAAAAGCTAGGATATCTAAAAAAGTTGGTAACTATAAAAAGAATACGCCTATTAGAGACTTATTGATAGCCTCTAGTACTACTGGTAAAGCAAGGGCCCAAATGGCTTTAGCTGAAACTTCTATTAGTCATTATGCGCCTTCTGAGCGTATTAGAATTTCTGCAGCTGCTGTAGATGGACGTAATCAATTAGGCCCTGCTGTTTCTAACTCTCAGTTAATGAAAGGTGCTTACAATTCTATTGTTGCTAATGGCGGCACTGATGTTTTAATCTACAATACTAAGATTGAAGCGTCAAGCGGCAAAGAAGTTTTTAAACGATTTAAGGTTACAATTGAAGCTAGAACAGGTGATGCTGATGTTAAATTGCAAAGAGACATGGCAAGAGCACAACTTGGACTTGCATCTGACCCTATGGATGAATTGGGTCTTGCTGGTATTAATGTATGGAAGAAATTGTTATGGGATACTCATTTTAAAGCAGTAAAAGTTGTTGAAGTTAATAGTTCAGGCAAGTCTGAATACCAATCTCAGGTATTAGAAAAATTAAAAACTGAAAAAAGTTTGCCTTCTCAGTATTCTAAGTCTGGAATATTTGGACATTTTATTAATCTTAACCAAGGTTTATGGGGCCGTGATTATGCTCAAAATAGAAAGTATAACATGGATGAAGTACAAAACTTTTTAGAATCAGCTATTAGCCTTAGTAATATTGAAAACGCATCTAATTCATTTTTGCCTAAAATAGGTCAATTATTTTCTGGATTAGATTGGTCTGATTCTCCTTTTACTAGGATTAATCAATCTCGTGTTGAAAAAATGTATACTAGAAGTAATAACTTAATTAAAGGCCGTAGTTATTTACAAGCTTTAATGGGCCGCTCTAGTATGAAAGTACCATATACAAGTCAAATAGCAAGTATATTAAAAAATAAACTCTTTAAAACAGACTCAAGGGTTGAAATTGCTAATAGTTTTGAAGATTTTTATTCAGTTATTAAGGATACAATTTATCAAACTAAAGTAGATAATAATGAAAGCCTTTATAAAACCAATAGAGATGCTTATACTGAAAGATTAAAGCTGTTAAATGAAATGGTTAAAGAAGGTGAAGATTTTATTGTTAATGATATGTCTGATATAATTACTTTAAACTTAGTAGAAAATGTAGTAAAAAAAGGAAACATTTCTCCTAAACGTTTTCAAAAAATTATGAATAAGGTAGATTCATTAAAGAAAAATAGTTATTTAAAAGCTAGAGATAGAAAACAATTAGATAAAGTTATTGACGAACTAGAAGGAACTGATTTAAGTAAATTTTTAGAAGATTATATTAGCGTATTTGATAAAAAACTTAAAATTAAAGACAGGACAAGCAAAGACCAACTTAGAACAGCTGAAATGGACCAAGCTGAAATTGATGCGCAAATTAAAGAATTTAGAAAAAAAGAACGATTAAGTTCTGCTGAAAATAATTTGTTTGACCATTTAATGCTAGGCTCTATTAACAGAGGCAATAAAGCTAAAAAGATTAAACGTTTTGAGCGCAAGGTCAATGATTGGAAAAATCCTATTGTTTTAGATTATATTAAGTATTTACGCAGTCAAAATTCTAAAAGTAATATTAGTAGATTAGGGTTTAGCAGTCTTGAAGTAAGTGACGTAGCGGTTAGAGAACATTTGCAAAGTTATATGGAAATGATGAAAGAAGCTTCTATTCCGTTAACAAAAAGCGAATCAGCAAATTTAACTGAGCAGATAGATAAAGCTGTAAATACTTTGCCTAATGTCCCTAATACTGTTCAGAAAATGGCTACTAATACTGGATTTGAAGGTATTAAGTTTTTAGGTGGCAAGTTAAAGAATAAAGAAATAGCTAGTATGATTACAGAAACTGCAGAGCTACTAAGAGCACATCCGTCTATTACTAAAAATAAAACTGGTAAAGATTTAAATGAGTTTACTAGGGGGTTAGAGTTTATTAGAAAAGATTTTGATGCAATGGATATTGCTGATATTGGTAAACTTAATAGATATTTAAAACAAGTTAAAGAAGGTACTATTTGGCAGCGAATACAAAAATTATTTGGTAAGGGCAAAGGCTTATCTTGGCGTAATTATCAACAATTACCTGGCACTACTAATAGAGAATTAATGGCTAATGATATACAGCTTGCTCGTAAAGAAGGATGGTTTACTGATGCTAAAGGTGAAGTTCAGTTTGGTAAAGTAAAAGTTCCTACTCAGTTTATGGATACTTTGTCTAATAGTATTGGCAGAATGACTGAAATGGGAACACAAGTTGGTGACAGTCTTGTAGCTAAGTTCCAAGAAGACCAAATGTTTTATCAAGGTTTAGAAGAAGCTCCTGGTTTATGGGAAGTTGCAATTAGGCAGCGAGAATATTCTGGGCAAGGCAAATATAGGGCTAGTCGCGCTAAATATAATAAGGATTTAGCAGAAACAGAAAACCATATTAAGTATATGCAAATTCAAAAAGAACAAGCTGAGAAAAAATTAAATTGGAATAAAGTTAAAAAAACTAAATATTATGTTAATCTTGATGGAGTTAGAGTAAGAAAGACTGGACAAGAAATAGTTGACAGGATTAATAATAACCTTACTAATTTTATGGAAGAAATGCATGGTGTTATTAGAGGGAATAAAGAGTTTAGAGGTGAAGAATCTCCATATTTTGTAGAATGGTATGATAAAGAAAAACTATCCCCTAAATATAATCATAAATTATTCCTTAAAGATTTAGATGTTTATTTAAATGGTAGAGTGCCTAATCGTTGGAAAGACGTTATGAAAAGCACTAATGAGTCTATACCAAGTATTTTTGGTATTGATGGCGTTAGGGCTATGATGCGTGAAATGCATATTGACTTTATGATGAAAATAGGTGAGAATCAAAAAAACGCTGTTAAAAAGAAATATTATATAAATAGAGCTATAAAGCTTTCTAAGTTTCCAATTAAAGATACTGGTAAGCTACCATTTGAAAATTATTTTCCTAGAATGTTTTTTGAACCTACAATAGTAAAGCAGGCGCTTAAAAAACAACAAGAAAAATTAATTAACAATGCTGAAAAATTAACTTCTGAAGAGCAAATAAGCAAGTTAGTTAAATTGCAACAAAGACATAAGCGTTTAGATGGTGATTACATGTTTGAAGAAATGAATGATACTCATTTATATGATGCACTTCTTACAGAAATAGCTAAAAAAGATGGTCAAGTCTCTGACTCTCAAATGAATAAATGGTTTAGCTTAGATGCTACTATGGGGAATATGAGAACCCGTGAGTATAGTACTGAAGGCTGGAGCGTTGCACCTACGTCTGTAGAAGCATATGTTCGCTCTTTAAGCAATACTTACTTTAAAGGCTTAGCTGGTATGGTATCTCGTAATATTGTATCTAATCCAGAAACAGGTATTTATAAAAAGCTTACTCGAGGTAATAAGTGGACTAAAACAGAAGCTGAAGCTTGGACAGAGTTTGCTAAGTTATATGTTAATGATGCTTTAGGTAATCCTGTAATGATTTCAAAGGAAATGAGAAAAGACCCTAAAATGGCACTTAAACGTTCTCCATATGCTTTATTAGCAGATAATAGAGTAGCTGAAAGAATTGGTAAGATTGCAGCTAAATTAAAATTAAAAGGTATTGTAGATAAAGATGGTGCGTTAATTGGTGGTGTTGATACATATGATATTCAACGTTGGTCACAAATGGAAGCTAAATTTGAAATGGCTGCGTTACTTGCACATCCTAAATCTATAATGGCTAACTTAATGGGTGGTAGTTTACATACTATACAAAGTGCAGGCTTGACAGCTTTTAAGAATGTTCGTAATTATGAATACTTACAACAGATTAATCCTAAATTAAAAAGCCGTAAAGATGTACAGGATATGGTAGTTAATAGTGGCGTATTACCACAATGGATGGCTTATGAGCTTGGTCTTCAAAAAGAGTTCCAGTCTAGTAAAGGCAAAGAAGCTTTAGAAATTATATCTAATTATATTAAAAATAACCCTGATGCTACAAAAGGGGACTTGGTAACTTTTTTAGGCTCTACTGGTCGAAACATTAGTGACAGTATAACTAATATTGCTGGTAAATTTATGAGTGGCCCTGAACGGGCATTGCGAACAGATGCATTTATGTCTCATTATATTAAAGCTTGGGAGTCTTTTGGCGGTGCAATTAAAGACCCTAATCATCCTTTTTTAATAGAAATGGCTAAAAAAGGTGTTAGTGCTACACAATTTTTATATTCGGCTCCATATAGGCCAGCTTACGCTAGAACTTCTTTAGGTAAAGTTTTAACCAGGTTCCAAATGTTTGCTTGGAGCTCAGTTAAATTACGTGGAGACATGTTAAGAAGATTAGAAATAGCTGGGTTTAACCCTAATAGCCCTGAAGGTAAAGAAGCTCAACGATTTGTTGCAGGTGATATGTTTATGCTTGCTATGGCTAATATGTTTCCTTATTCTTTATTTGAAAACAATTTACCTCAACCTTATGGATGGTTTCAAGATACATCTGAATGGTTATTTGGTGATGAACAAGAAAGAGATAGAGCTTTCTTTGGAACTTATCCTACAGCAATTGCTCCTTTGCAAGTCATAACACCTCCTATTGGTCGTGTAGGATTATTACTGTCTGGAATTTTAAATGGAGATATGGAAAGAGTTACTAATTATTATGTATGGACTATGTTTCCGTTTGGAAGAATAGTTAGGGATTTAGCAGGCAAAGGTGGGATAGCTGAGGCTCCTATTAGATTGGTAGATAAGTTAACTGGTATACCTTTAACTCAAATACAACGAAAAAAGAAGCGTATGAGTGAAAATGAAGCTAATTTATTATATCCTAAAGCTTTTACTGGAGGATATGAATAGTGAATATTCAATTTATGTCCAAACTATTAGCTAAGCTTGGTAGAGGTAGTCTTCTTAGAAAATCAAATCCTCAATTAGCAGATAAATTATGGAAATCTCTTACAACTGGTAAGCCTGTTAGTTTAAATATAGACGAACAAAACGCTTTTCGACCAATAGTAAGAGCAGTTACAGGCAGAAAATCTGAAGTTCAAACATCTTTAGGCCACGGCCTTGGGGTTAGGCGTGGAGCATATTATCATAATCCACCTTCTGATAATCCGTTACTTAGAAAAGGAGACTTTAGTCGTTCTGTTTTTAGCGAACATAAACAAATGCCTATTGTTGATGTTGATTTTTTAGACCCATTGTCACATAAACCAGCTCAAGTAATTCATCATACATATAAAGAATTTCAACCAGCTTTATTAGATTTTATAAAATCTCCTGCTGGTAAAAATAGCGCTTTAAAGGTTCTGAGAACTCCAGCTGGTATGAGAATTATGGACGTTAGTAAATTTAATAGAGGCATTAAACCTTTAGCTTACTCAAAAAAAATGAAAGATTTAGGAGTTGACCCTTTTTTTGACACTATGGCTAAATGGCAAGGTACATATAATGCAAGATTAATGCCTAAGCCTGGCAGAAAACATAATATTTGGGGACTTCCAGGAAACAACACGGTTGATGGGCCTTTAAAAGATTGGTATCTTAAAAATCCAGGTGATTTTGTAGCTAAACAGGTTAATGAGAGCGTTAAGCCTATTAAAAACTTTAATGTAATGATGGGTAAAAATGCAGAGATAGACCCTATGAGTTGGAGAGAATCATTAATTCATGATAGAATTATAAAGCAAGTAGTTAATAGGCAAAACGCAAAAGGAATTATACAAGTTGATAATTTATTAGATTTAGTTAAATTTTAACGTTGTTCTACTTTTTCTAATAAGATACTTAATACAGAACTATCTGCGCAGTCAGCGTGTATTATAACGCTTTCTTCTGCGTATATATCATATTGTTCTCCATGGCCTTCTTTAAATCCATAAGACATACTTATTACTGGTTCATGAAACCCTAAACATTCTTCACATATTGGACACAATGAGTAAATACTGTGGTTATTGTCTACTATCTTCATCAATCATTCCCCATAATAGCATAGAATATACTATAATATCTGTTAACCTGCCTCTTACATCTTCTCGTTGAGATACATGTCCCTTTGTATATGAGACGACCCCGTCAATATGTTTTAATAAATAAGTCATTAATACGCTTTCTCTAGATATTGATAATGTATTAGCTACTCGTTCAAAGTTTGCAAATACGTTATCTTCATCATGTGCGTATTCTTTTTGACCAGATTCTCTAGTCTTTGTTATTTCCGTCGATATCTTCTGCATCAACTGATTCATTTCGTTTGTTGTCATTTGCGTTAATTTCCTCTAATTTTTTATCTAAATGTCCTTTAAATAGCATTGCATCGCCTTTAAATTCAATATACATATCTATAACTCCATAAAGCTCATTAATTCTTTCTTGAGCTATTTGCAGTTCTTGTATAACAGAACTAGTTACCTTAACTATATCTTTAATACCTGGTTTTTTATTATGTTTTTCTTTAGCCATTAGTATGCTCCATTTCTCGTTCTAGTTCCATTTCCTGATATTTTTCAATTCCATCTGCTGCCGCAGATATAGCCGAAACAACTAAATATGCTGTTTCCGGATTATCTAATTCAGCTCTATCAACATTACAGTTTTTTAATAGTGCTGCTGCTATGATTGCTATATTTCTACCTTCAGTCATCTAAAGTACCTTCTTTCATTCGTTTACGGTAATTTTTACTTCCATAGATTTCTCTATAGACACATTTTCTACATACTAAGACTTCAGCAGGCTCCCAATCAGGTACAAATTGTTGAGGTTTGTACTTGTAGGGAGTCCGCTTTACAAAGTCATCGCACATTTCACATTTAGTCATTTGATTAGCTGTTGTCTTTATTGCTATCATCTTTTTTTGTTGTTAGTCCTGTTTTTGACAATAAATCCTCTAACTCCTTGTCAGCTATCAAACTATGAATGTCTTTATACGATTCCTGATGAGTGTCCATATGCAACTTTAATTCTGCTTTAATGTTGCGCATTTCCTCTTCATTCGTACAAAGTTTTTCCATTATCTTATTGACGGTTAAGTATGTAAAAGCAGCTTCTTTAGCTAAAAGAAGCTCTTCAAATATACGTACCTTTTCACTATCTTTCAAATCATCCGAAACAACTGTTTTACCCATATGATGGAGCATCTCAGTAACATCACTTAATAATATGAGCAAAAAGTGCTTCGGATAAGATGAAATTCCTCCTACCATTTACTTCTTAAGCTTTTCTTTAAACTTAATTGTTCAAGCCGCTTAACTGTAATATGAATTAAATCATAAGTTACTTTAACTTTATTTTTAGTGTAATTACCAACTCCAATATCTTGAAAAGTTTGTAATTGTTGTTTATAAAAATCAATAAGTCCAGCTTTAGAAGCTAGCCTATAAGGATTATTAACTACACTTTGAGGTATATCAAGGCTTTTTATATACTTCTTTGTTTCTTTTTTTAAATCAGTCACTATAACTTTCCTTCTGGCTCAGGAGCCTGTTTAGTTTTTGGAGCTTTTGGAATAGAACTTGGGTTTTCTAGCCACACTATCCTTTTAATTAAATCATTTAACTTAATTTGTACTAGATTTAATTGCTCAAATAAGGTGTCTATACTATCATTATGGTCTCCTAGTTTATCCCTCATAGGCCAAGCTCTTTTAGTTCTTTATTAACTTTAGGCTTAACATGGTCTGGAATATGATTCCAAAACTGTATAAGTATATTATAACCTTTTTCATAAGTTTTCAATGATGTTTTTGGTATAGGGTGTGTATCTTTTTCTAAAACAAGGCTTAATGCTTGTATCCATCCTAAATTAACATAATAATCATTATCTTTAAAGTCTAATGTTTCTGGTCCTGCGTTATAGCTTTCATTAACTCTAATACATTGCTCTTTAAGTCGTTTTATTTGACCTTCTGCTAGCATTTTATCTCCTTTTTATATCTTTAATAAGTTTGCATTCATTGCAAGTTTTTCTTTCTAGTCCATAAGTAGGCATATCTTTATACTTTCTAAAAAAACTACTACCACTTTGCCACCAATACTCCCACACTGTTTTACATTTAATGCAAAAATTCATTGGAGCGTCTTTTTGTTTTTTTATTACAGGACTTATACCTTTTAAGTAAGTTTGTATTTCAACTTTCATCTTTTATAGCCCAAATCATAAATATTGCAACTACAATTGTTGCAGCGCATAATACTAAGCCAAATATAGTTATCCAAACTGCTAATTCTTCCATCCTTCTCCTTTATTAAGTCTATAGCCACACCCCAACTAGCTAATTCGTGGTCAGCACGCCTCTTCTCTGTAATCCTTACATCACTTTGAAAATTGGAATGAAATGTGGCTCTTTTTAGACTATTATTTAAAAAACATCTTTTCCTGCTAACTTTCTATTAATGTAACTTCTGACCCATTCTTTTTGAGTATTTAACCAAGCAACTACGCCTTCGTATTCGCCTGTTGTTAAAGGACCTTTTCTAGTGTTACATCTTTTACATATCATTTCTAAATTGACAGGAACTGAATCACCACCGTTGCTAAGAGGTACCATATGGTCACAGACCATATTCCTAACATCAAGTATATTGCGACAATACTTACATTTACTCCCGTAAGCTCGTAGCAATAATCTTCGAATCTCTGGTAAAGAGATTTTAAATATAACTTCATATTCTTTACTTCTCCTTTTTAAAGTAGAACGCAATGTTGAGCTTTTTTTCATTATTCTATGAAATATTCTTTGTGCATGATTTCCATGCATTGATTTAAGTATTGGAATAAATTGCTCTTCCCAAAATAATGTTGATTTAGCCTTTCGGGGGGCTTTAATGCCCCCTTTAGGCTTATTGTTTTTAGGCGGACGCATTGCTTGTATTAGTAGTAATGCTAGGAGTTTCGTCTAGCTTATAAACAGCGTAAGTACTGCCTGCTCTAGTTATCATGTTAGTTGTTATTTTAAAACCTTTGTTCCTCCAGTTAAATATAACAGCTGATAATCTATAAATGCCAAATTTAGTTAAGGCTTGGCGACCATTTATTGTTTGTCCTCTAAGCATATGCTTTAAAAGGCGCTGACTTCTACTTATTCTTTTGCTTTGTTTCTTTATTGTTTTAGGCATTTTTCCTCCAACCTATTGTTGTTGAGATTTCGGCTTTCCATAAACTAAAGCATAGGCTTGATGTAGAATAGTCATTTTTGCTTATTCCTATTATACCTATACTAAATAATTTAAAAAACGTTACTACCAAAGTTCCGTCTCCATAATAAATATCTAATACATAACCCATTAGCTTTCCTCTACTTTCCCTAATCTAAAACTTGGTCTCCATTCAAGCTTAGCTTCAAAGAGTTCGCCATCTGTATTTTTAAATAGCTGAACATTCTTTATAGAACTTTTTGCTTGACCATTTAGACCAATAACTTTTCTACTGGCATTTTCTATTGCACCTGACCCTTTACCAGCGTATAAATCAAGTACTTCATTTCTACTATATTCTCTTGCTACTTGAGAAACTTGAATAATAATAACATCACTATTAACTGCCATGTTAGATAGCGTGTGAGAAATATATTTTATTTGCTCATACTCGCCTCTTTTGTTAGTTTCGACTAAGTCTATATAGTCTACTATAACAACAGCTGGTTGTAATGTTTTAATTTTATTCTGTATTTGCTCTAATGTAGGAGAAATAGTCTGTATAACTAAGTGGCTTAGTTTATCTTTATGGGCTTCATATACTTCTTTATAGTTTTCAGTTACTTCATCTTTTGATAGCCCTGAGACAATTTGTAAGTGTCTTCTGTGCATATACCAAGCTGATAACTCTAATGATAAGAATAGTGTAGGGATTTGCCAATCAGTTACGATTCTATCCTCTACAAAGTCTACTCCTAATGCTATATTCTGTGCGAATGTAGTCTTACTTGAACCAGTGGGCCCAAAGATAGTTACTAATTCGCCAGGGTAAATGATGCAATCCATATCTTTTGGCAAATGAAACATCTTGCCAAGGTCAATAGACCTTCCACTAAAATTAGTTGTCATGCGCTCATGAAACTCTGTCTGTAAATCACTAGCACTTTTAACATCTATTGTATAGTCTTTATGTTTAAAATGCATACATTTTGTTTGACAATGTTTTAACATTAGCTCGTCTTGACAACCATATTGATAGCCACGATTATATGTTTGTTCTACTTTATCTACAACAATAGATTCATCTAAAGATTTGTCATTCCAATGCAACATAGCTACCTTGGTAAACTCTGATGGGATACCATTACGTCTAAAGTGACTTGCTATACGCATTACTGTATTATTCCTGTTACCATTTTGTGGTCCAAGAGTTAACATGCGCTGTATACATGGAACTACTTTAGTATTTTCTGTTGTCTTAGAAAACTCTTTTACTCTAGGGCTTTCTGTAACTATGTATTCTTCTAATTCACCTTCTCCAAGCAATTCCTGATAAGGAAAATCTAATCTTGGTTCTTTGGCAATTTCCATAATTTCATCAGGCGTTTTATGTTTAAGCTCACTAATAGTTAAGGGGACTTTATAAAGCCCTGTTTTTTTATTAACAGTATGAGCTACACGATAAATTGCTGTTCTTATATATACCATTTCATCTATGCCTGGCAATAGCTTGGCCATAGTCTGTTTGACGGTAAAAGGAAGATTTTCTGATGGAGCAAAATTAAAGCTATCATTAGATAATATTAAATGATAACCAGTTCCGCTAAAATAAGGCTGTATTGCTGACTTAGACTGGACTCCTAAATCTTCTAAAGCGTAAACACAAGCAAGCGTTCTACGCAATGTTTCTTCATTAGAATTTTGTCCTTTGTCAATATCTACAATGACTTTGTCTATATGACGTTCGCCATAATAAGAGCTTACAGTTCCTGATTCTTCAATGGACCCTTTGGCCGCTTCATCATAAAGATAAACTGAACGATAAAGCGGTATTTTGGGCTGAATATACTTAGCTAAATCACCCTTACTGATTAATACATTCCTACTTCTAGGATTATTTTGGGCGATTTCTACAAACATTATAAAGCGTCAGCAGATACTACTGATTTTTCAGATGCTGGGCCTTCATTAACTTCTTTAAGATAATTGTTGCTCTTCATCCATTTAGCATAACTATCCATTTCTACTTTACCTTTTTCGCTATTAGGATAAAGTTTAGCAAGCATAGTGTTAAATACTGAACCAGTCTTTTTATTTTGAGTCTTATATAAATAAGCTACAAAATCTAATACAGGTGTAGTACCTGGCATAAAGCTACTAGTATGATGAGTATTAAGATAGGCAGCTATATCAGGTATTGCTGAACCATCATTAGTTTCCCATTCGCCTTTAATGTTAACGCCTGCAGTGCATCCTAAAGCGTCAAATATTCTGTATATTTTATCAAGTACAGAACCACCAGTAATATTACCTGAAGCATCTTTTTCTAAGCTACCAGCTAATTGCATATTTCTAGTATATTTAGAGTCTTTAATTGCAAACTCGACATCAATATATATATCAGCCCAATCAAAATTACTTGATTTGTCTTCAAAGTTAACTATGCCTACTTCACAAACTCCTGAATATTTACTTTCTCCAGTAGCATTTTCTTGTTTTGGTGTGGGTCTAAATAACGCCATTATTTACCTTCCTTTTTATATATTTTAGTCCAATCAAATGGCATTACTTTACCTCGCAAATGGTCACAACGACTACCTGCTTCTAAAGCTTTACCTGATTCAAATGATACCATTAACTTGTCTTCTTCTCTAAACATATAGCCTATTGCATCTGCATTAGCCATTACCATGTTCTTTAACTTACCTGATAAATCTAAGCTTTCTGGTTCTATTGCGGTTGAATTATCAATAGGAGATGCAGTTTTGCGATGACCAATAATTATTAAATGGTCACACAATGAACGCAACTTCTTGATATTATTCATTACTCGCTCGCGAACTAGCCCAAAGCCTTTACCAAAAGGTAAGTCATTTATGCTTTCAATGTCATGTTCTCTACAAACATCTTTTTCTGTCCAATTAACTATTTTATCAATAGTGTCAAGAGCAAAGTATTTGTATTCATGACCATCTGCTGCATCAGCATAAAATTGCAACAATTCTTCTTTAGAATCTATAGAGTGAAAGTAACCTTCAAGCATATTACCACCTTGCTCAGTGTCAACGATTAAACAATCATCAAGCTGACTAAGCATTGTAGTTTTACCAACTTTAGGTGCACCATACAACAATAAGATTCCTGGATTAATGGAAACAGGTTTCCGTTTTTGTTTTTTAAGCATATTCTCCTTTTGAATTAAATGGGCCACAACCGTAGTTATGACCCATATTTTGTTCTATATCACAAAAGTAATATATTGCTATTGAGCACTCGAAACAAGCATATTATTGGGAAAAGTAAAGATAATTTCTGCCTTACAAGGCTCATTATTTAATACTTTTTTAACTGCATTTGCAATAAAGGCACCGCTCATATTTGAGCAGTAGCTTGTAGCTTTTGCATTGCAAGGTTCATCAGAAGCACTTTCGTCTGAATACCAAGTATTGATGTAATCCTGTAGCTTAGGATTCTTTAATACGTATTGACGATATTGCTCTGAGCCCATTCGACCATCAATCAATAAAAACGGTTTGTTTTTTTTGTTTAATGCTTCTTTAGCTGCTTCTAGTCTAGCTTCCATACTATCAAAACCAAGTATAACTACGTCATTGCTATTTAATGTTTTACCAAAATCTAGAAATAACCCATGGTTAGATTGAATAGATACTTCATCATTAATGCTTTTTAAGTGACTACTTAAAGCATCAACTTTTTTCTTTCCAACATCTTTTAAGATATAATGACTTACTCCGATATTTTGTATTTCTACTTTATCCATATCATACAAGACGAATTTTTCTACACCCATACGACATAGTTGTGTAGCTGCGGAACTACCTATAGCTCCGCAACCTAACACATGAAATACTTTATCTTGAAAGTCTTCTATCAATCCTGAACTACGTTCATTTATTCTCATTAGAAAGGTACCTCCTCTTCCTGATTTACATTTTCAAAGAAATCATCATCCCAATAAACCTGAAGAGCACTTGATAACGCTTCTTCATCTTTAAACTTAGAGATTTTAAAGTCATGTTTTTTAAATGCAATATTAGGTTTTTTGATTTTCTCATTCCATTTTCTAAAAGCAACTTTAGCATTTTTGCATCTTCCTACTTCTTCAACAAGAGAAATAACAAAAAGCTCTGCTTCTTCTATAACTTTTTCTGGAACTGAGCTTAAATCTGTATATTTTTGAGTATGACTATTATAATAAGAAGAATGTTTAGTGTTATACGGAGCTTTATTATATCCTCCATACTCATAACCATAACCATTATAATCTGCTGCTGCCCATGTGTTTTCTGCTGGAGTTAACGCTAGATGTCCTTGTTTGTAGCCTGTTCCGTAATTAACTATTGCAGATGTACATTTTTCTTTAACTTCTTTCATTACAGCTTGGTTTACGCTAGTTTCAACTTCTAAAAAGTTTAATTCAACGTTTTCTTCATGCAAAAATGGTTTAAAGAATTGTACTCTTAATTTATACTCTTTCTTTAAGTTAATCACTAATGATAAAGACCAATCTTCAGCAGGCATTCCTAGTATAGTAGCATTGTCTGTACCTGACCAGAACGCTCCCATTGTGTGATGACTATGCCACCAACAAAATCGTACATTTCTACCATACTTAGCAGCTGATTTAGAATAATATCTTGCTAATTCTTCAGCGTCTAATGTACACTCGCCACCAGATACATCTTGTTTCATAATTTCAGGAAACTTTAGTATAAAATCTCCTTCATCATCAGTTTCTACTATTAATTGACCTGCGATTTCTGCTTTAAATTCTTGATATGAAGCAGAAGCATAATCTATTATCTTTTGGAAATCATCAGGATGTATCCAAAACTTTTTATCTTTATTCTCTTGCGTGTTTATTTGGTGCACAATATTACCTTTCTTTTATTATTAATCGTTAAAGGGATTATCTGGATAACTAATAGCATGAATATAAGTCCATATATCTTTATTAGGATTATCATTGCTAACATTATTCATTCTTTGTCTAGTTATATCAGTACTTCTTATTCTTTTAAGCGTTTGGTTACAATCTATGCCTGTTTTAATAGCTATACTATTATAATATGCGTTTTCTGCATATTTAAAATAATCTACAAACATATATACATTAAAAGATTTAGAATACATTTCGTCTAATGAATATAGCCCATCATATTCTTTCAATGTACTTACATCTAATTCGTATAAATTAAATAATTTCTGTAATTTTACACGATAAGTAAGATGTGAAGGGTCATCATAACTTAATGGCTCTTTAAAGTCCTGTATAATACTTTTATACTTTAGTGTTAACATATCAATAATCTTTAGAGGAATTGATTTTCCGTTAATTATTATGAAATCTCGTTCTAAAGGATAAAGATATTTTCCTGTAGTTGGATATTGCTCAACTATATATCTTGCTAGCTCTTTTATTTCTTTATATTCATCTGCAAGTAATGGAATATTTTCTTGAGTCCATTTTTTATTTACAGAACATTCTTGGATATAGTCACAATTAGAACAAAACCTTTCTATAAAATCTTGTTTTGCTTCAGTGCTAGAGCCAACTGCTGTTTTACATGTTGTATTATTAACAAATAAAGTATGTGTTTCTTTAAACTTTCTATTTAAAGGGCGACCAAACAGCCAGTCGTCATACTTTACTAATGGATTAACACTATTTACAGGATAAAAAGAAGCCCATCTATTTAAAAACATTTTTGCTGTATTTAATTTACCGCTAGCTATGTTTACTAATATTTGGTCTTTTAAATCTCCGAAACAAGTGTTGCCTGTATCATACCCATTCCATGAAGCACTTTTAGAGACAAATGGATGCAGTCTTTTTTTAACATACTTAGGAAATAAAAATGTATAGCCACTCATTTTATCATTTATAGAAAACCTTCTATTGGCTGATTTTGTATTTATTAATCTTAAAAATGAAACAGCATCGTATACACTTATAGTTTGGCATATTAACATATCGCCATAATCTACTTTGCATATTGTTTTATTTCTACTTGTTGATATGTCAATCTCTACATTTTTTAAAGGAATGCCAATATTTAGAAACCAGTCTTTAGGGTTTGTAGTTTCTTTTATTTTGTATTCAGATAAATTTCTAGTAAAGTTTTTAATTGTCCCATTAATATCTTCTATTACAGGTCTAGCAGCAATTTTATTATAAGCTTGTTTAAACCATGGAACTTGACTAATATTTACTTGTAAATCAGGATTCTTAATTATTGATTCATTAAAATTATCTATAAGTTGGTCTAATAATTTTTTACCAGACCCATCATCTTCATACAATTTTAAATTATCGACTCTAAATTGCTTTAAGTCAGAGTTTAATTTCATTAATTCACTTTGAGCATCTCTTAATGAATATGTTTGTGCGTTAAATATATTTTGAATATTCTTTTTATTAATTAAGTTTGGAAATGCTAAATCGACAGCTAATTGTTTAAACTTTTTAAATGCACCTTGTTCCCATCTAGCTGAATTTAATGCTTTTAAATCTGCATTATATCTGTAATTAAATCTTTCTAGTCTTTCTTCAAATCCAGAGGTATTGCTTAATGAGTTACTATCAATTTCTGGAAATTCTATTACTTTGTTTTTAAGTATTAATGTTTCTTGCATACTATCCTTCCAAGTTTGTTTAAAAGGGGCGGACCTTGAGTGACTCGTGGAGTATCTTCAGAAAAAGCCCCTTATAAACGTTTAAAGTTTAAGGCCCTGTAAAAACACAGAGCCTAAAGAAAATATATTAAAACGGATTAACAGTGAGTGCTTCAGAATATTTTATTAGTAATCAGCGTGAGACTTTACCTGTAAGCCCGAAGCTCCGAAGGTTTAGTCGACCTGTTATTGAATGAATATTTGTGAGTGACTTTATTAAAAGATTTCTTAATATATTTTTATTGCATATTACTAGTTACCGCCTTTAACTCCTTGAGATACATGAGATATATCCATGTTTTCTTCAATAGCGGTTGAATCAGCTACAATTACGTCGTTAATTGCAATAGAACCTGTTAATCCAAGTTCACTGCGAAGTTCTCCAACTGTACTTGCTTCTACTTCTGTTTGAACAAAATTAACTGTTCCGTTCATAAGTCCTATTGTTATGCTAGTATTAACTGCTGCCATACGTGTATTCTCCTTCTATGTGTTAAATATAATCTAATACGGTTTAGTTCATAGTACCGCAAAATACTCCTGACTGACAAGGTCATTAGATTGGATTAGTTGTCTAATTAAACTTATTCCCAATTCATTGTTGGAATTGGCTTTCTTTCATTAATACATTCTACAAGAGTTTCAATAGGTATAAACTGATTGATAGCTTGTTTTACATGATTTGCTGTATCAACATTTAGTATAAAATATGCAGCTTTAATAGCTCCCTTAGCTGAAGTATCTTCTACATAATTAAGATAAGCACTCATTCCATCACACATGGTTATAGCTGATACATTTTGGGCTACACAACGGGCAATAGTTAATTTTGTTCTACGTATTCCTAATTTATTCTCTAATTGACGTATAGAACGCATAACTCTTTCAGAAATATTCTTAGCTCCCTTGAGCCATCTTTCACATTCCTGAACAGCTGTTATCTTCATAGTATCTTCATGTAAAGCAGTAAATATCTTATCATAATCCAATGTACTATCTATTAAACATCCTTTAACGGTCTTGCGACCTAATGCTTTTAAAGCATTATATCTTCTATGCCCATTAACAACCATGAGATTATTACCATTTTTAATTACGGTAATAGGTTCAATATGTCCAATAGCATGAAGATTCTTTTTTAAGGTTTTTAAGCTACCTTCAGTTGTACGTTGCTTAGGGTTTAAAGGGCTTAAGGTTAAATCTTTAAGTTTAAAATCCTTTAATGTCATCTGATGAACAGGCATTGTTGTGCTAGTTCCATCTTTAATAGTTAAAGCCATAGCTTTATTTCTCCTAATTTATTAGTTGATTAAAAAGAGAGACCCGCTAAATGTGTTTATAATAGCACCCTGAGTAAACTCAGCGAGGTGTGCATATCTCTCTCTTTAATTATGATTGATACCAAATAGCATAGAGTTGCTTCTTGGTAAGTTTATTAGCTTGCGCTTTCGTTAATCCACGATGATGTGTTATCCAATTAACGAGTTGATGTTTGAAGTGATATGGACAGGTCATCTTTCTTTAGACCATAGTAGTACATATACTGTGAGGAATTGAAATATTGTAAAGCATAGCATTGGAAGCGCATAATTGCCTTGAAACCAATGTATTATTGTAAAGATTAACCATAAAAATGGCATTATTTCTATACCCATTTCTATAAAAAGCTTAAATAAATTTCTCATGTTGCTCCTTTTACTTTTTTATATTGCTTGCACATATGTCGGTTACCACCTTTATTGTACAATAACCACCCGTATTCAGTAAATGCCCAATGTACTTTATCTGATTTGCAAAACCTACATTTTGCTTTTGACTTACTTTCTTTAAATTTTTTACTTTGAGTATACATTATAACTCCTTTGCATTTATTAGATTTCTTGAGATATTAATATTGCTACGACTATAACATATACTATAATATATAAATAGAATACTTGTTTCATTTGTCCTCCTTTTAAAATTTTGAGAGTGTCAAAAAAAGTCATAAGTAACTTCGGTCTGCCTCGCGGTAAAGACTCTCCACTCTCGTACACATAAAAACACAAATAAGCTTTGTGCAGGCTATATAACACCTTTAACAGTAGTCAAGAGAACTACTAGATTGTAGCATCGCTTGTTGTATAGGAGGTATGGTGTAAACCTCTGGTAAATCTAAATTAAAGAGAGCCTGTTACTTTAAACTGTATCATTCAACAGTCGTGTAACTATTCTCTCTTAATGTGTATCTAAATTTGTGCACCTTTGGATGTCAAGGTAGGTGCGAACCCCATTGTTTTCGGTAGTCATTCCATAATAACACCACCGCTATTTACAGGGCCATTAAAATGAATACGCGCTTGGTTGCGTGCATCTGTAATATTAAAAGCCTTAAACATATGAGTACTACATGTGCGTTCACATATCATACGAAAGTTTATTAACGGCTTATTTATTCTTTCTATTGCTTTCTGTTTCATGGTTGTTACTCCTTTATGTGTAGTAAAATAGTATAATACGCGCCTCATCCTCACGTTAAATTACCAATGATAAAAAATACAAGAGCACCCAAAGGGTACTCCTGTATTATGACCGAGGATTCTATGAGAAATCGAACTCAGCAAACGCTTCATCTGATGATTCGACTTTCTCTTGGAAGACGATAGTCATAGCTGGGCCCATAGATTGAGTCTGAGGGTTGAATTGGGCTTGATTGCTCGTGCAAGACCAACCAGCCGGAAGAAGAGAATCGATGGAGCCAGTGTCGGGGACGAAAGTAAAACAAACTATTGATTTCTTACTCTTTGATAGTTTAGTTTTACCGAGTCCAACCAATTCATTCCAAATTGATGTGAAAATATGTTTTTCCATTTTTATATCCTTTTTGATTTAATTGTTAAACGTGTCAACGTTAGTAGGGGAGAGCCGAGGACGCAGTCCGTAGGCGATTAACACCCCAGTAAGTTGATGTGGTATACGGTAGTGTTGGTGGGAGCGAAGCAGTTGCTGATTGAGTCTTTCGGACGCAACGCGTCCGCAATCAGTTTCAACTGAATCGACCCCCCATACACCCGTATTTCAACGGGGTGGGGTGGTGTGTATATCACGTAACCACATTCTACAGCAATTTTTTAAGAATCAACCTAATCTTCTTATCTTTACCTTATTTTGGGTTATATTCGCCATACAAACTGAATATTTTTTTTAAAATGAAAAATAAGACTTGACTTTGATGTTCTTATTTGCTTAAATTTAACCCACTGGTGTGGCACATAGAAGCTGCCTAGTGTTATTTTTCAAAACAAAGCCTTTCATGTTATCAGCTGATGTTAGCAGCTGCTATATGGCTATATATAGGATAAATTAATGGAATTATATCAGTATGTTCTAAAGCATATAGGTGAGCGATACAAGCGTTCTGAAAGCTTTTTAGAAGGTGTTATGGATAGGATATCATGGCATGAATCAAGAAGTATAGTAGATTGTAAACAAATAGGTGGAGGCCCAGGTAGAGGCCTCTTTCAATTTGAAGTAGGAATTAGTCAGGGTGGTGAGACTGCTATGAATAGACTGCTTAGGTGGTTTAATAAGCATGAGGTAGACGTACCTTCTTGGGCTAATATTGGAATAAATGGGGTAGATGCTTCTAACTTGTCTAAAGAAGCTCAGTGTATGATGTTTTTAGCTAATGTACGCTATCACCCTAAAGCTAGTTTTAAAGGCTTAACTATAGAAAATCTATCAGAATGGTGGGCAGACTACCATTGGGCAGGTGCAGACGTAGACCGTAAGCACCATCTACACTCATTTGAACACAGCATGGAACATTTTAATGCATAACTTAGCATATTTTTTATTAGGTTTTATGGCTGTTTTTACTGCAGGGTACTATCTTATGTCATTTGATTATTTAGAAGATTTTAAATATGACGATGATGACGAATTTCCTGGTTTAAATGATAATGACTATAAAGACAAGGAGTAATTTATGCCATACGGAAAAGGAACCTACGGAAAGCAAGTAGGACGACCTAAAAAAAAGAAAGCTGTAGGCGCCCCTAAAAAGAAGAAAGAAAGCAAGGGGATACCTAGTAAACGACGCCAAGCGTCAAGGAAAAGTGCATAATGGCTACAGAAAAAGATTCTAGATTAAAAAGAGCTGGCGTTTCTGGTTATAATAAGCCTAAAAAGACACCTGGGCACAAAACTAAGTCTCACGTTGTAGTAGCTAAAGAAGGTACTCAAGTAAAGACTATACGTTTTGGACAACAAGGTGTTAAAACAGCTGGTAAGCCTAAAAAGGGTGAGCCTGCTAAAGAAAAAGCAAGACGAAAATCATTTAAGGCTAGACATGGTAAAAATATTAAAAAAGGTAAAATGTCTGCTGCCTACTGGGCTGATAAAGTTAAGTGGTAGTATTTGTATAGCATTAATATCCATCATAAGGGAGATAAGAACCCTACGACTTATAGTGTATACAGAGAAGAGGAAGCTAAGAAAGAAGGGATAGACTATGTTTACTGGAAAGACGCCAAAGCTAAGCAGTATGCGCTCTCTGATGATAAATACGTCGCATTGGTCATCTCTAAAAGACTGTATCCTAGCAATCATGACATTCCAAACACTTACCTTCGTTTTCCTTGGGGTTATACTTTTTTTAATAGTAAGTATTCTAGCAAGAAGCTTAACGTTAAGGGTCGTAAGACCAATGTTACGTTTACTGGGAAAAGCTATATTGAAGTGCAAGCAGGCCAGGACAAAATGACTCATTTAGCCACTATGTTTGCTCTAAAGCCTGATTATGATTTGGCTATAGAGTGGGCTATGGGGGCCGTTACAGACAGTGAGCGTCGTAAATGGAAGCGCACAATGAAATCGGAGAAGTTTAAAAGTATGGTAAGAGACGAATTACAAGGATTATTGCTAGAACACGGGCTAACCGAAAAATATACCCTTGAGTTATTAGAAAAAACTATTGCTATGGCTAGTGACAAAAAGGATATTACAAATTTACTAAGAGCTGTAGACAATTTACAGGATATGCATGGCATGAAAGATAAACATCTTGTAAAAACAACTGATAGAATAGAAGCTTCTAGCTCTACAAAGCTATTAGATGAGCTTATTGAAGAAGAACAAAAGCTTGTAGCAACTAGAACTACATTTAATAAAGATACAGGCGAGGTTAGCTATAAGAAAGAATAATGGATTACGAAGAAGAGTATAGCAGAAAAAAGGTCTTTGAGAAGCTGTATAGGAATATGGCTCTTTTTGGCCGTACTTGCTTTCCTACCGCACTTAATAAGGAGATTCCTCCATTCCACAAAGAAGTGTATCAATCCCTAGCAAGTCCCTTAGAACGAAGGGTAGCAATAGCTGCCCCTCGTGGTACTGCTAAGTCAACAACTACATCACTTATATTTCCTTTATGGAAAGCCGCATTCAAGCGGAGTGATGAGGACTTATTTATTGTAATTATATCAGAGTCACAAGCACAATCAATTAACTTTTTATCTCGGATTAAATATCATTTAAACAATTCAAGCCATTTTAAGGACTTGTTTGGAGATATGAGCTTTACTACAGCTAGACGCTGGACTAACACAGACATAGTACTTGCTAATGGTACCAGAATTGTCGCAGTTGGTACTGGACAGCGTGTACGTGGTTTTATTGAAGGTGATACACGGCCTAATCTGATAATTGTAGACGACTTTGAGTCTGAATTAAACGCTTTTACTCCTGAAGCCCGTATGAAAAATAGAAAGTGGATGACAGAAGCGGTTATACCTTCTTTATCTGATGAGGGCAAGATTGTAATGATTGGAACCGTAATATCTGAAGATTGTTTCTTATATTGGGTTAAGGAGTCCTCCGCATGGAGAGTGTTATGGTATTCTATAATGGGAGACGGAGAAGGCAAGTTGTTATGGCCAGAACGGTTTCCTATGTCCAGGATTGAAGAGATTAAAGAAGAGTATTCCTCTGTAGGAAACCTTAACGGGTTCTTTCAAGAGTATATGAATATAGCTCAAGACCCTGAAACAGCACCATTTAAGCCTGAGTGGATAAAAAGGCATCATTATGACTATGAAATTATAGATGGTCAAGGGTGTTTGGTTAAAGAGGTTAAGGAAGAAAAAAAGATTATACCTGTAGAGGTATATTGTGGGGTTGACCCAGCTTCTTCTTTATCAGCTAGAGCTGACTTTTTTGTTATAGCTACAGTAGCTATAGACAGCGACAATAATAAATACTTAATAGGACTTTATAGAGATAAGATTACTCCAGACCTGCAGCCACAAGCTATAATAGATGTCTACAAAAAATTTAGGCCTAGGAGGATGAAAATTGAAACGGTGGGTTATCAAGAAGCTCTTAGAACAGCAGTTAGACAGCTCATGCAAGAGGAAGGTTTATACATACCTGGACTCGAGCGTGGTGTTAAACCAAGAAACAGAAAGTCGGAAAGATTACTATCTTTGGTCCCTATGTTTGCTAGAGGACAGTTTTTTTTCAGACCACAAGACATAGAGGCGGAGAAAGAGTTTCTTTCTTATCCTAAAGGTCAGCATGATGATGCAATGGACGCAATATACATGGCGCTAGATAATGCAAAGCCCTGTAGACACGCTAAATTTGATGAAAATGCAGATAATTCAAAGAAAATAAAAAAAGTTCTTGATTGGATGGTATTATAAGTGTTAAGTTATGACTATGTCAGAACCTAAAATCCAGGGTGTAGACCCTAAAAAACTAGTAACCGAAACTCAAGACCTTTACAGGCGTTATTCTACCAAAAGAGATGGGTGGGCTCAACACGTTAAGGAAGATAAAGAGTTTCGTTTAGGCCGACAATGGACTAAAGAACAGGAAGCTGTTTTAAAGTCTAGAGGGCAGGCTCCTGTAGTAGTTAATCGTATACATCCTGCTGTTGAAGCGGCAAAGTCTATGATTACGGCTAACAGACCTTCATTTAGGGTAGCCCCTAGAGAAGACTCTGATAATAAAGTAGCTCAGGTATTATCATCCTTACTTGCATATATGTATGATATATCTGACGGAAGAACAGTAGTTCGTACCGCAGTAGATGATTACTATGTAGCTGGGATGGGACTTATTCAAGTTTATCAAGACCCTATGATGGATATGGGTAAGGGTGAAGTATGTATGCATGCTATAGACCCTTTAGATTTATATGTTGACCCTAATTCGAGAGATAGACTTTTTGATGATGCAGAAAATATTATTGTTTCTAGGTTATTTACAAAGAACCAAGCACAAAGTTTATACCCTATGTATGAAAATGCTATTAAAAACGCCAATTCTGATGTGGATTTTAACGCACCAGAGACCGGCAGGACAAATGACAATTATTCTGCGCAATTTCCTGAAGATGTTGGTCAGGTTAGTGAGCAAGACTATGTAAGGGGTTATGAGCGATACTTTAAAATAAGAGTTCCTAAACATAGAGTTTTTGAAGAGTTTTCTGGAGATGAAAAGCTTTTAGACGAGTCTGAGTGGAATCAATACTTAGCTCAACCAGCTTGGATTGTTAATAACGAAAAAGTGTTAACGGACGGAGCACAAGTAGAGCAGCTATTGCAACAATTCCAAATGCAAGCTCAACAACAACGTCAAATGCAGTTAAATCAAACATTAGAGCAAGGCGGTGACCCTAATAGTGTATTAGAAGCACCTTTACCTGAGCCTCCTGTAGAGCAAGTTACTTTTGCTAATTTAATTGAAAGAAAGCTTATTAGAACAGTTAATATTACTGTTGAGCGAGTTAAGATGTGTGTAATGATGGGGGATGCTTATTTATACTCCCGTATACTACCTACGGATAAGTATCCTATAGTCCCAATGATGAATATGCACACAAGAACACCTTATCCTACCTCAGACGTACGCATGGTTAAAGGGATGCAGGAATATATAAATAAGACTCGCTCTTTAATTATAGCGCATGCTACGACAAGTACTAATACTAAGATACTTGTCCCTGAAGGCTCAGTAGACATGTCTGAGTTTGAAGAAAAATGGGCACAGCCAGGGGTTGCAATACCTTTTGACCCAACAGATGGCGCCCCAATTACAGTTCAACCAAGCCCATTACCTAATGAATTATATAATAATGAGCAAACAGCTAAAAATGATATAGACCATCAATTAGGATTGTATGAAATGATGATGGGTAACTCTGCAGTTGCTCCTCAAACATATAAAGCTACTATATCTTTAGATGAATTTGGACAAAGAAAAATTAAATCAAAGTTAGCAGACGTAGAAGCAGCACTTACTCGTGTTGCACAAGTCGCTATACCTATGATGCAACAATTATACACTGGTGAAAAAGTGTTTAGAGTAGTTCAGCCCAATAACTCCTTATCTGATTATGTTTTAAATAAAAAGCTTGTTGATGATAAAACGGGAGAAATTGAAATATTTAATGATATTACAGTAGGCCTGTATGATGTAGTATATATATCAGGCAGCACCCTACCTACTAATAGATACGCTGAGCTAGAGTTTTACATGGATGCATATCAAAAAGGTCTTATTGACAAAGTTGAAGTTCTTAAGAAAACTGAAGTCTTTGATATCGAAGGTGTTATGCAACGTCAGGATGAGATTGCTCAATTGCAACAAGCACTTCAGCAAGCTCAAGAAGAGGTTAAAGGGCTTAAAGGCGACTTACAAACTCGCGATAGAGAAGCTGTTAACCTTCGCAAGAGAGTTGAAGTCGAGAAGTTTAAATCAAATATGGACGGTGTTTCTAATAAAGCGAAAGCTGCCGGTACAGTCTTTGAAAGACGTCTTGATGACACTCTTGCCTCAGAAAAACGTGACATTGCGTCTCGTTTGAACGAACTATCACTTACCCCTAGAGGCGAGGGCAGTGAAATGGAGGACGAATAAACGATGGAAGAAATGAATCAGGATACCCCACAAACAGCTAACCCTGCATTAAATGCTGAAGAAAGAGCATTTGGCGCACCAGTTGAAAGCGGCTCCTCAGATAATAGTCTTACCGTTGCTGATGCTTTTTTTAATGAAGCAGAGCAATCTACAGAATCAGCTCCTGAAGAAGGAACACCTGAAGCTGTAGCAGGAACAACGAACATTAGTGAGCCTAATGAGGCTAAAAACGATGAGCGTAGATTTGAGTATTGGCAGTCACAAGCTGCAAAACGGGAAAATGAACTATCAGTTCTACAGCAACAGTTAGCGACAGCAAAAGCTGCACCGCAAGCAACGCCTGAAGTACCAACGCAACCAGCACAGCCAGCTGCTCAAGAGTTTCCACCTGCTCCTGCAAAACCAGAAAAGCCAAGAGTATTTTCTAGAGATGAGGCTTATACAGACCCTCAATCAGAAAGTGCTCAATATTTAGATTCTGTAGAATCATGGAGAGATGATATGGTGCAATATACTGAGCTTAAAAATCAGTATGATGTAGCTATCTTGGAAGAAAGACTTGATGGGCAAGAAAAGCAACGTCAAGCTTCTGTAAAGCGTCAAAAAATTCAACAAAATAATCAACGACAATCTCAAGAAATATATGAGCATGTTACTGGTCATTATGGATTTAACGATGCTGATGCAAGAGAATTTATTCAAACTATGAGTAAGCCAGAATCTATAACAATGGATAACTTAGTTAACCTATATAGGATGCAAAAAGGTGCGCCTGTGCAAAATCCTGCTGTTAATGCAGGGCCTAGTGCTGCGTTTACCCAAACTCAGAATGCTCAATCTATACCATCACCTATGGGTGTTGTGCCTGGAGAAAGCAATAATGATACGCGCCCTAATGGAGACAAAGTTATGGATGATTTAATTAATTCATTTAACTCCAAGAATCCTTGGGGTTAATAACTTCTTAGGAGAAGAAAATGGCAAATGTAACTAATATAGGTGCTGCGCTCGGTGCGAGTAAAGTGTCTATGGACAACAACCGAAGAATTTTTAATTTCGGTGAAAGAGTAGCAGAGCTGGCCCCTCAACAATCTCCTTTTTTCGTTTATTTATCTAAAGTAGCGAAAAAAGCGACTGATGACCCAGTTTTTAAATTTTTAGAGCAAAGACATCAATGGCAACGTCGTAACTTTACAGTGCATGACAATGTAGGTAGTGCAACGTATACTGCAGATGGTGCTGCAGATACAGACATCTTTAAGCTTGAATGTGGGTATAATTCCGCTGGTCAAATAGAAGCACATTCAAAACCTTTATTTTTACTTGAAGGTCAAATAATAGCTGTTAAAGCTGATGACGGTACTGTGAATAACTTTAAAATCTCTGGTACCCCTGATTTAACTGTTGCGGGTGAAGTTGAAATTGATGTGATTCCTTTGAATACTCACACTGCTGTTTATAGCGCTGGAGCTGAAGGTCAAGTAATTGGTTCAGCTTTTGCTGAAGGAACTGGTACTCCTGCAGGATGGGAAGATAGCATGTCTGACAGTGAAGGTTATTGCCAGATATTTAAAACAGGCATGAATTTATTTTCTGGTACTGCAATGGCAACTCGCTATCGTGGTATAGAAGATGAATATAAGCGTGTTTGGACTAACAAGTTGATGGAGCATAAAATGGATTTGGAGCAAGGCTTCTTATTTGGATTAGGTTCTGCTGGTAACGCAGATGCTTCAATTGATACTAGTTTAAGATATAGTCATGGTATTGTGCCTTATACTGAAGCTAATGGTAAAGTATTTAACTTTTCATACGCTTCATCTGGGTATGATGCTTTCTTAGATGCAATGGAAGATTTCTTTGCACCTGAGTCTGGCAATTCAGGAAATAAACTTGTACTAGCTTCACGTAAGGTTATTACTTACTTGAATAAACTTGGTGCAGGTTCATTTATGAATAATTCTATTGGCTCATCTCAATACAAACTTGATGTTAGTAGTATTCCTGGAGCATTTGGGCATAGCGTAACAATGGTTAACACAATATTTGGAAATCTACACTTTGTAGCTGAGCCTTTATTGCGTGGCCCTTGGGAAAATTATGCGGTCGCAGTTGATATGAGTAATGTAGCTTATCGTCCATTGGTCGGTAATGGCATTTCTCGCGATACATTCATTGAAACCAATATTCAAGGCAACGATGAAGATGGAAGAAAAGACCAGATTATTACTGAAGCTGGACTTGAAATTAGCCTTCCTGAAACTCACGCAATACTTAAATTCTCATAAAGGAGGTTAGATAGATGGCAGCACAAACTCAAACAGCCTGGACAGAAACTAGTATTAATGGTTATACTGTACTTTCAAGCACAGCAACTACCGATGCAAGCAATGAAGTAAATTGGTCATTAAAAACACCAAAAGCGTTAGATACTTCTAAGCCTTGGTCATTAATTGTGTCAGCTTCGGCTGCTCAAGATGGTGCAGCAGCACCTTTAATGATTTGGGGTGGATACTCTGATGACTTTGCATTAGCGGGTACAGAAGCTAGAGCAACAGCAACAGATGGTGTTCAAATTGGCGAATTAACTGATGATTTAGGTTATGCAGGAGCTGTATTAGGT